>Ga0123340_1001986_pt1 | contig 17944 bp, 9 predicted proteins | sample SirMexnodulemix_FD_89961 | JGI IMG/M metagenome (GOLD analysis project Ga0123340, IMG submission 89961) | Root nodule microbial communities of legume samples collected from Mexico - Siratro Mexico nodule mix | ecosystem: Host-associated > Plants > Roots > Nodule | place: Mexico: Nepantla... | reverse complement strand
GTTATATATTATACTAAATATGTGCAAGCTAACCCAGCCTATTTTTAATATGTCAAAATCAATCTAACTCTTTTTATTTTTGTCAAGTGCCAATTATTACTTAATATTTGCTTTAATACCATAAATAAAATTCTCACATAATATTAAGAGAAAAAAAAGATAAAATATAAAATTAAAATTAACTCATTTTTTAAAACAGTTTTTGTTAAGATGTACAAAGTATTGTTTGCCATCAAATTAAGTTTAAGTTTCGAAAAGTTTTTTAATTAAAATTTATTTTAGAAAAATTGTGTTTTTTAAGCTGGCATTTCGTTTTCTCTTCATAACAAATTGTACTGTTATAAATTGAAATATTCAATTTGAACTCTGAAATTTTCACTTTTCTCGTTCTCCCTTCTAAAAAAATATCTTAAATTCTACTCGTTTAAGATATTATAAAAATGATTGGAGTAATTAAAATTAAATTATTAAAAGTTGGCGAAATATACAGAATCTTTAAAATTCTCTTCAAAACAAATTGTACTGCTGTAAATTGAAATATTCAATTTGAATTCTGAAATTTTTCACTTTTCTTCGTTCTCCCCTTTAAAAAAAAATATCTTAGATTATACTAGTTTAAGATATTATAAAAATAATTGAAGTAATTAAAATTAAATTATTAAAAGTTGGCTAAATATACAGGATCTTTAAAATCCAGAAACTAAAATAATAATAAAAAAACACCTAATGGGACGTGATTTTCAGATAGTTCAACAAAGGTAAAAAAGAAAATAGAAAAAAAAAAAAGAAGGAGTAATACAATTCTTCTTTGCAGAAACTTGATCAATCCAGACAATTCAGAAAGTGTAGTTTGAGTTACAATTGATTCACTTAAAGGGAATTGTTAGGTGAAAGAAGCGTTTTCTTCAGATCTCGCAGGTGGAGAGCGATGGAGTATCTAGGGATTGATATTAGCTGCGCCGTGGGATCACTCCGCCACGGCCAATTCCCGGAGAAGGATTGCTTGCTCCCTCTCGTTTCCAAACTCCTCGGCTACGCCATCGTCGCCGCCTCCACAACCGTCAAACTCCCCCAGGCACTAACCGTTAACCGTTTCGTTATTTGTTTCTTCGATTCACATGTTCCGTTTTTTTCTACTAAATGCTACTACTCCGTCCTTAGTGTCAGGGTTAGGGTTTTGTTGGATAAATGTTGCTCTAAGCATGTATAACCTCTTTTAGCTTATTAGGACTTTAACTAGGATTTTCAATTCGGAAGAACCGTGTTCGTGACGCTATTATCGTGTTAATGTTCAGATTCTGAAAATTCTGAAGCATAAGAGTGTGAGAGGCCTTAGCATGATTTCCTTTGAGCTCGAAGTTATCGGATACACCATCGCGTTGGCTTACTGTCTCTACAAAGGCCTTCCATTCTCGGCTTACGGAGAGTTGCTGTTTCTTTTGATCCAAGGTGTGCTAACAGTTTTTGCTTGATTTTTGGTCTCTGTACATTCTTTGCGCAGAACTGATACGTAGTGTGAAATTTCCTTCTGTGAATTGCGCGAGATTATGGTGTGTGTTTATGCTATGGTGTTTTAGAGTTTGACATGAAAACAAGCAGCAGATAAAATATAAGAGGAGTGCTAGCCAGCACCATGCACTTTCCAACACAAGTTGAAATTTATTAAGAATTACAAAATCAGAAGATAAATTCATTAAATTAGGAAACCCATTAAAATTGTTAGATGTATTTAAAATAGTGTTTTGCTAGCTTTTCTTTTAATATAATTAATAACCAATCAGATTGTTTGTGTGTTATTTAGCGTGTGTGTTCTTCATCATATCTCCATTCAATGATTAGATTATATCATGCTCTTTTGACTGGTCATGAGATCAGGGCTGGATTTGTTGGTGTTTGCACTCAATTTTGGCCTATGAACTAGATTTTATTGGTTATATATTCAGATTTCTGTGAGTTTGTTTCTTAACTCCAATTGCCAACATATGTACTGAGTTGTGATATTGTTTATTAATTATTATATTATTATCTTGGCAGGTTAAAGTAAAATAACTGATGTCCATAGCCTACTACACCATTGAGTTTGTTTTGTCAAACAGATTTCTTTTAGGCCCTACTCCCTGCTTGGCATCATTTGATACTCATAAATAAGCACTTTCACAAGTTTCTCTATTTGAGTCTAACAGGGCCTGGATAAACAAAACTATCATGTTACTTTAAAAACTATGTTATTTACCCTTATTTTGTGATGCAGGCCTGTAGGAATGAAAATAATTAATGGATGGGTTATGGTTGTATCCCTGGATATCTTATTTTAGTGTCAAGGCTTACATTTTGAGAATTGGCTTTTTGCTAGTTGTCGTTAGGAAGTTATATTTTTATAATTGTAATTTGGAATTCCTAATAGATGTAGGCTGGAAGATCACATAACGTGAAATGCTTTGGTTTGTAATATAAATCTAAAGTTAACTTTGTCTGAATATCTTTTTCTTAAATGTTATATACAAAATCATTTTGAACCTTTTCTTTCTTGGTTTGGTACACCAGAAGACCCAGTCCATTGATTACATTTGAATCTTTCTTAAACTTTATTGCTTTATGGAATCCTATCTGGAATTTTTTGTCCTACATTATTTTGTTTGTGGTTCTGACTAATTCTCACTAATATATTGTTCTGAAATTAGTATTTGCACAGGTATCATACACTTTATATCATGCAACTTGTACTGATCTATCTATTGCGGGGTATATCTATGTTGTTCTTCCATTTTCTTTAAGTTATCTAACTGCTTCTTCCTCTCTATTTTTTGAAACAGCTATAATATTGGTTGCCATAATCTACTATTATTCTCGACCATTGAATACAATAACATGGATCCGGGCATTGCTGTATCCTACTTGCTTGCTGAAGAACTAGATTTTTATTCTTGTGTTATGTAATACAATTGGATATTCTCGATCATGTCCTTGATGCATTGGTTTTCAGATATTGTGCTGTAGCACCCACTATCTTAGCTGGTCAAATTGATCCTTTCCTCTTTGAAGCTCTGTATGTGAGTGACAACTTTATGTTTGTTAAAATAGTTAACTATGTGGTTGTACAACTTTTATAAAGCTGCTTTTGAGTTTACCTAGCTTAAGGTTAAGAGTCATTGGCTGAAGCCTTTACCTTTGATATATGCTTGTACTCACTGTTTTCACATACACACTTGTACTCACTGCTTTCACATACATACACGCACTTGTACTCACTGTTTTCACACACACTCACATTAGCTGGGACAACACATTGATATTTTGGTCATCCTCTAAATTCAAGTTGGTATCAAAGCGGGTAAGATCCTGCTTTGTCTTCTCCCCTTGCCTGATTGGCGCTGTCCACTGTGTCCAATCGTCCATCTCATCAGCCGCTGTATTTTTCTCCAACAATCTTAGGGTTAGATGTGCTCTGAGGAGTGAAACTCAAACCAAGAAGTTCTGTGGCCTAATACTTAGGCATGCTCTTCCACATGCTGTTCTTCTCCTAGGAGCTATTGTGCACGTGCATCTCAATCGGTCCACTCTGTTTGTTGTAATCCTGCCAGCTCACTTCCACCAACTTCATCGGTGCGTTTAGGCATGTTTGTACCCTTGATTCATCATTTCCAAGTTCTTGATGTTGTTGAGTACATTTGACCTCACATCTTCTACCTTGTGTCTTCATTATGGTCTTCATATAACGTGCTTTGTCTTTGAAATGGCCTTTGCAGGTCATGCTATTTCTTTTTCTAGTACCCCTATCATTTTGACTGTTAAACTCAGTTCGAAAAATTACTTGTTTTGGTATGCTTCAGTGGAGTTCTGGTTTCGTGGTCAAGGATACCGTGACCATTTGGAGAAAGGAGGTAGTGATATTCCCATTGAAAATAAATCTCAGTGGCAAAAGCTTGACTTTCAACTGTCTTGTCCAATGTTCTAGAGATACTTAGATCCTTCAATACAAGTTCTTTTTGGAAAATGCTCAAGATATTTTTGCTAATGACATTCATCATTTCTTTCATGCAACCCAAAGAGTAGTAGTATCCCTCAAACAGACCAACCATGATATGGTCTTACATGTAGCAAAAGATTGGACTGCAGTAGAAGAAATGACCAGATTTGTGCTGCTGACTCATTGTAGGATATCAACAAAAAAACTTTATAAGTTACACATGGTCTTGATTTTGAGAAGTTTATATTCAAATTTGATCATATGTGTGATCAAATTGTAGTTGGTGATCAAATTCCTTCTGGACAGCCTAATCACTAGACTTCTTCATGTGCCTACCTTGGTAAGAGATTTTTTTGTCGTGTTTTGAAACCTCAGCTCCAGAGCTTTTGCATGACCGTTTGGGTCACCAAAGTTTTGTAAAGTTGAAGATAATGGATCCTAGTCTCAAACAACTTCCAAGTTTTAGATTGTGGATTGTGTCAGTTAGAAAACATTCTAGTACATTATTTCTCTGTTGAGCTTTCTTTTTATCTTCACAGGGCATTCTATATCAATCCATATATACTCACATACCACTACAAAATGGCATAGCAGAGAGGAAGACTAGACGTCTCATTGAAATTGCACGCTCCTTAATGTTGAATACAAATTTTCCAATAAATCACTAGGGACATGTAGTCCTCGTTGTTTTGTTTTTTAATAGATTGATTTTTTTTTTTCAATAAATACAATGCCCTATTCCTTTCTTGAAAGTCAAATTCCTCACTCCTTTATTTTTTCGAATGTCCTTTTGTGTCTCTTTGTGTGTGTTTGGCTATACTTGTTTTGTTCATAATGTCTCCCTAGGTTTAGAAAATCTTTTTGCAAAGACTATCTCAAATGTGTCACTTTTGGATAGTCTTGCCTTAAAAGACGATACAAATGCTATTCTCTAGCTATCAAAAGGTATTAGGTGTGGTTCAAAAGTTGAATAAAGATATATGGTCTTGGCCACATGTGAACTCATGTGGATTAAGAAACTATTTTAGGAGTTGAAATTTTTGTGAAGTTGAGCAGATGAAGTTGTATAGTGATAATTAGGCAGCCCTTCATATTGCCTCCAGTCTAGTGTTTTATGAGAGAACCAAACAAAATATTGTCATTTGGTCAGGGAGAAGCTGTTGTTTACGGAACTTTGTAATGGATTTATCAGCTCCAATGATCAGCTTGTAGACATTCTAACCAAGTCTTTTAGAGGGTGCAGAATTCAGTTTATATGATCTAAAAGTTTGGTGCATACGATTTATATGCTCAAACTTGAGGGGATGTTAAAATAGTTGTTTATTTGTTGTACAACTTTTTGTAAAGCTGCTTTTGGTCGTTCTCAAAATTCGAGTATGTTGAAAATACATTTACTTATGCTTGATGAAAATTTGCTCAATTGAATGTCATGAACCAACTATCCCGACAGTTTAAGCTGTTAGATGAAAATACGTACTTTCAGAGTTGAACCCTCGTGCAACAGTCCTTTGGGCTTGAAGCATGAACAATGCACAAGCCACCTACCTATTTCTTAAATTAAACTTTTATTAAAATAATGAGGATGACATGGATTGAAACTCTAGACCACTTGGTTGTAGAGGCTTTGATACTGTGTCATGAATGAAGTATTCTTAAAGCTTTAGTTGTTAGCTGAATATAGAAAAGTGGTTTTTTATTTATTCTAGCAGAATTGTTTCTGTTGAGCATTTTAGCCTTTATTCTATATTCTGCTGGTTACAAGGTTCTCGTTACTTAATATTTCTTGAATTGAGTTGTGATATGATCTTTTCCAGGCATCCCAGCATGCAATTTTTCTCTTTGCCAGGATCCCACAAATATGGCAAAACTTTTCTGTAAGTTGAAACATATTACCTGTTCTATGTTCCTGCTATATTGGACAAAAATGCCTAGTTGTCATCAAAGTTATGAACTTAATTTTGAAGTACTTGCACTCAATACAATACTTGATTTTCCATTCAGAATGTGTGCTTATTTCCTCTTTAGTAATGAATAAATGGGTTCTTTCACTCTATACTTCTTGATGGCTTACTTCACACTAATTACATGAAAGAAACTTTGTTTCTGTGTATTTGCTATAATTGCCATTGTTTTTAAGAGAAATGGTAGCTTTTGCTGCCTGTGTGTAATGAGAGGCAAGGATGCTTTCTACTCTGTTGATGTAGTTATGCTTAATTTTTTCACATTTAAGTTGTTTTTCTTTTTGTCTTCAATTTTTCGTTTGATGAATTATGTTGACTCTTTGTTTCACCAGCCTTATTCTTCATTGGTAACTTACTATGTTTGAGCAGAATAAAAGTACTGGGGAACTCAGCTTCTTAACTTCTTTTATGAATTTTGCTGGTTCAATGGGTAAGCCATAATGACTTTAATAAAGTTTTGGTTAAAGTTTCCGTTTGTTTTGAAGACTAATATATTTGTTTGATTTGTTGCAGTTAGAGTATTCACAACTATCCAAGAAAATGCACCAAACAGTGGTAGGTTTCTTCTTAATTTGTTTTCATCTTCATGACTTTTATTGTTGCCTGCCATCATTGTCAATGAATATTAACTTAGTGTTTTGGTGCTAAAAATTGTGTTTATTTGTTTTACTTTTGAGAATCTAAGTGCTTGTTCTATCCAATCTCAAAATAAGAAAAAAAAAGGTGCAATGCTTTTAATTAATTGTAAGAAATTGAAAAATAGAAAATGCTTTCTAAGGATAAATAATCCCTGAGGATTTAGGACCTGTTCTATTTCTGATTTTAGAAATATTTGTTTTAGAAACCGGAACATGTTTGGATTTTGTATGATGTCTGTCTCGAATTTTGACAATAGCAATGATTTCAAATTAGCAATCTTGTAATCAACCAAATTTATTTAGTAGCAACCTCAATAAACTATAAAACTTTCTTTTCAATATAGGTTCACTGAAATTTTAACTAGGATCACCAGCTAATGTGCATTTCTGTCTGCACTTCTGGTGAAAAATATTATTAACAGATATTAGAGAATAGCTATATTTCCCTTTGCCTCATCTTTTACCTTAATCTCTGGCATTGCTTTCATAAACTGAATAGCCGTTATCCCATCATTGGCTTCATAAATATCACGAAAATCAGAGTTTTTCCTTTTATATTGGTTTCCAGGGCTTCTGAGATGTTAACATTCTTTAACTTCACCCAGCCGTAATTTTGAGATTTTGGATCTGAGTTTATAGTATATGTTAAAGGTTGGAGTTAAGCTAATGCTAATTGGCACAGGGGGAAGAACAATTCTTATTTTCGTGCTTTGATACTTTTTGGGGTAGCGGTTGTAGTTTTCACGGTTTGATGTTTTGGCTATAGAGAAAGATGGTATACGTTATTAAGTGGTCTACATCAAAACAAGTATATAAACATTGTGTTTTTTAAAAATTAGTTCAAAAACATCTGCCATGTGTGTATTTTTTCCCCCCTTATCTGAAACTGTTAATTTTGCATTTGAAAATAAGAGATAAAAACAACTAAACTACTGTGTGTATGTGAAGATATTGAATGGAGTGCTGGGATTTGAATCTTCTTTTTCTTAGAAATATGGCGCTTAATTTTTAAAAAAAAAAGAACAATTACAATTATGATAAGTTTTATGGTTCTTTTTAAGCAAGACAATACGTTGATTTTCCTGAGGATGATGACACGTCATAATAATATATTATATGAAGACATATAGTTCACAGGTCTCTTGGATGTCTAGTGAATACGAAGGGTAGAGCTCTCGAGAACTCGAGCACTCTATAGACTTGCTTTTCTTAAATCTTATATATACTTGTGTAAATATTTTCTTGTGATGTAAAGTCTTAATACTACATAGACAATGGTGACTTTTCGAGAGTTTCCTTTTTAAATAAGTTGTTAATACTGAAGCCACCTATGAATTGTTTCCATTATTTTGTATATGAAATCGAACATATCTTTCTTTTTTAAATCATGTCTTCCGTGTCCTTGACTTTATACTAAAAATTCTATGTAGATTTTAAAGTCATTGACATTTTTTGTCTGTATAGCAGTGTTCCCGATTTTAAATGTCTTTCTTTACTATTTCGTATTATTGTGACTTTTTTCTAATTTTTTGTGAAGTTCTCTTGGGCTATGCAATTGGTGTCGCAACAAATTTTACCATCCTAAGTCAGATAGTAGTATACCAAAAACCCCAGGTTGAAAAGGAGAAGAAAACGAAGTAATAGAACTGTATCGAGTTGTGTATATCTCCTCATCATGGGCAACAGCAGGTGCCACTGCGTCGTATCCACCCGTATAATTTTGTCGCACTCTGCAATCTACTCATTAAACGTCTTTTTTCAATTTTCTACTGCTGATTGGTGGACCATATCAAGGTAGCCATTGGTTTCAAAAGTAACAGGTGATTATTATCTTTTATTTTGAATCCTGATTAGCTTACTTATTTTATCGTTATTTATCAAGTTAAAATTTGAAGGATGCGTCCAGGTTCTTTGTAAGAAACTTTTATTATGATTTGTTAGACCGAGTTCTACTTTTCTTTAATCATAAAATCTAAAGAATGTCGTCATGATTCTAAGACTGGGTTCTGCCTTTTCTAAATGATAAGATGTTCGGTAAAACATAACCCCAGATGGTTTTTCACCAAGGTCCCTAGGGTTTAGGGTATTTGAAAGGTATAGGAACTTCGGCTGAAGTACCTTCAAAACTGCATGGACCAAATCGCCTTGAGAATTGGCATTTACTGGGCTGGCATAGGTGGTGCTATAGCATGCAAAATTTTTAATTTTCTTTGCAAAATTATCTCTATTCCAAGCCAATCTATCTGAAAGATGATATAGAGTAACTTTTCCTCATTTAAGCTTGAAACGTTTAACGAGAAATGGTAACAACGCACTTAGAGCATATTCGATTGAATTCTGTTTACAAGACGTGCTTAAAAATGAAAGTATTATTTTCAGCTAGATTCTGTACAAGTAATATAAAGAGAGTTCTTCGTAAATTGAAGAAGTTGTTTATGCAAGTTATATTCTAATAGTAAAAAACGATTCTTATTAGTATTTTCCAAAGATAAGTAATTTAAAGCTTGTTTTAAGATGTAAATCAGGTTGTTTGTTTTAAATTCAAATCAGTGTTTATCAAATGAGTTGAATTAAAAAAATAATTTATTTTAGCATATAGGATTCCCCAGTAAAAAAAGATAGAAAATTATTTATTTTATGAAAGTATTGTACTAATACATAAAGAAAATATATAAATATATTTATTTTATTAGAAAAAAAGATAAATAATTGGTTCAGTGTAAAAAATATTGACATTTTATTTTTAGTACAATAAAGAAATTATGATCTTAATTAACAATTTTAATTTTGTTGATTTTATTTGAATTTCGTTAATACTTAATATAATTAAGTACGTGTTTCATCTTTAATAACTGTTATGTATATTTGTTAAAGAACAAATTAATATTAATACGCAATTAATTTTGAAGAAATTAATAAAATTTTATATTTATAAAGCAAAAAGCAATATGCGAAATGCTTTCTTTAAGAATAATTGCATATTAATATTAATTTTTCTTTTAATAGATACACATTATGGTAATGAAAGATTAAAAATGTGTTCAGTTTCTTTAACCAGTAAGAATTTCAAACTATAATTTTTTTTATTATACTAAATCAAGATATCTCAATGTGGTGGTAAATTGACTATTTATTGTTAAAAAATCATATTTAGCTTTAAATTGGGCCTGAGCAAATAAAATTCTTCTGACCATATTAGAAGAAATCCAAAACAAATTTTGATGTACAATTGGGTTGGATCGGATAATATTAAATAAATAAAGTTCAATAAAAGATAATGGGGTCAAGTTTGTACGGCGAATTATGATTATGTAGGTATTCCAAAAAAATGTTTTAATTTTTATAAATTTAGGTATATTTTATATTTTAAAATTAATTTTTGGTATGAATTTTTTTGTTGAAATTTAATACGAAACTATTCTAGTATAAAAATAATTATTAAAACCACGTGAATTTTTTTTTTAAGATTCAATATATTTATTTCATTTCTTCGATTAAAAGAATTAACCCATTATGAACTCGTAACCTAAATAATCAGTTCAAATTAATCTAAACAATGCATTTTCAACTAACCTGATAGATATGAATTTTGAAATATCAAATTTAAATTATATTGGATTAATCACATCGAATCCAAATCTTACCTAACTTCTAACTCGATGTATGCTCAAGCCTATTTTAAATAAGTTAGGTTTCTATTTGTCGGAACTCAGTCATTCACTCATTGGTATATTTTAAGCGAAAATATTTCGTAAAAAGATAACCTTTTTCTTATACTAGTTGTGGTAATTCTACTATCTACGGATGAAAAGACTTCACTTCAAAGAAAGTTATTGGTCTCACTCAATAATCTCTATAGAAAAGAGTTTTGAACGTGGCTTCTTGTTAACTCTTACCCAGTATTACAATCAGTAACATAATCAAAATACTGATTTTAAAGCATCACTGATTTTTTGTTAAAAATAAAAATAGGACAAGAATGAAGTAACATTGCTGGAACACGTTAGATGAGTAGAATCAAAGCACTCCTTAACAATATCTCTTCAATATAATAAATATATTCTTTAGAATGCATTGTTATCATTATTAATAATACCTGCTTTTGTAAATCTTGAGTTCTGACCGAGATTTTTCAACTTTTAATAAATTATAATCAACACTAAATTGGAAATATTGACAGTCAACATATCATAATATGGTGATAATATATCAAGTGAGGAAAGTATATACTTTCAAGAAATGCAAATATAATTAGCATTAACCTAAGGGGTCATGGAGTTATTTCTTAGAAACAACGATTTAGAATTTTCGAAATTTATTTATGAATCGATTCAAATTTTAACAATAGAATACTTAGATATTAGATACAAGTTGTCAGAACCAGACAAACCAAATTTAAACACAATAATTCGGTTCATTTATACCAATGACATCCACCCATTTAGGATGAAAGGATTTTCACTAATTAAGAAAACGATTGGCCTCTCAATAATGCCTATAAAAAAAGAAACGACGTGTCGCATGGTTCTGACTTCAGTTTTACAGCCATAAACTTGTATATCGTTTTGACGAGTCAGTGATTCAATGCTAGAAAATAGAAAATGGGAATCGAAATTTTTGTAGCAAAGTACCAAGTTTTTCTGGTGCTATCATGCTCCAATTAAGGACAAAAGCTATGATTCAAAACTAAACATGATTTGCGATTGGGCATCACTTTCCTTTTCTTCTTTTCACTAAAGAGACTAGTCTGGTTTTGCTCTTAAATGGTAAACCATCGAGAAATCAATTTTCTCGTTTGATTCGAGGAAGTTCATCAATATTTCTAAACCATTATTTTGACCACACCAATTCCCAAGTCAGTTTTGTGACTAGGCTTAATCACGAATGGTAATGGCTTTCACGATGCTCTTCTGAAAAATGGACCACTTTTACTTTTCTCCCTTCGTCACTATCGTGTTCCGGCCTTCCAAGAATTCCTTGTTCAAGAGTGACATCCAAACAAACTTCATACAATTGTGTGCTTTTATCCTTCAAAGAATAGCAACTACGAGTAAATCCATCTCTCACTTAAATCTAGGTAGGTACATGGATACATCATACACAAATAGGTGGTATTGGCACACACATACGTATGAATCACATTCTGCAGAAGACTTTATGAATTGAAAAGAATATTCAAGTTTGAGTTAAAGTCAGAAAAAGTTAAGAGTAATTTTACTCCAACGGCATCTTTCCTTTCTCAATTTATGTATTGAAATGCTCAATTTTACATTGAAAATAACAAAAGTACTTCTATAACTTTAACCCAACACTTGTATTTTGTTGGCAGCAAAAACAAATCATCCATGACCATAGCGAGGCAAGAAAATATGATCAAGAAGTTCACCGCAAGAACATACTAAAGTACCCCATTAAACTGTGTACATTATTACTAAGGTGGTACAAGAAGCTGGGAAATATCACCAAGAGGAGGGGGAAAATATTTTGCCACAGAAGAATGGCAACAAAATGCACAAGATAAACATGGTAAAATATTCTCCACATAACATGGCATTTTAATGAAATCAAAGAAACTAAACATAAAAAAAGCCTGCAAGACATAGAGCCCAATAGACCTTTTTGTTAACCCCAGACTATGTGTGTGATCAGGTCCCCTGGAGAGCATTGATTTTATTATGAAGTGGTATGAACAATTCGCAGGAAAAGCTCAGAGGAAGAAAGTAATAACACGCGGTTCGTTTACCTTTGCCTTCCCAAGTGACAAATGGATGCAAATAACATGTCAACTGCTAGCTGCCAAAGAAATCAAATCATCTCAAACTCATACAGTAGTCTTGGATATATCGATAAGACTGGATATGCTCAGTTGCTACACCAAAATGCCAAACCAATGTCATAAGCAAAATGAAAACATCTAAATACAAGAGAGCATTTTCTACAAACGAGCTTCCATTGCGTAATCATCCAACATATGCACAGAAAACGAAGCATATCTTCTGCCATCCACTGTCAAACATCTGAAACAATACAATAGTTCGCAACATAGAAACACCAATGATGTTCAGTTAAACCACATAGAAGCCAGTCCTCCTTATCCTCCAGGAAACTGCACTTGCTAATATGCGACAGTTTTTTCCAATTCAAAATCAAATCCAGGAATCTAGGTTGAGTTGACACATTACTGAGGTATGCTAGGAAGTAAGAATACGAATCAGACAAAATTTAAAAGAGAAATACTGTTCAAAAGATTCAAACAAGCAAACAAGTGACCAAGAGTTTTATAATTCTACTTTTTTAATAGGCATAGCATTACCTCGTATGTGTATAAATGATAAGGATCTTATGATATGCCCTGGATGAGAATGAGGACAAGCAACAGAGTTTACTGAACAAAGTATGATTGGAGAGAGAGAGAAAGAGAGAATGTTACCATCACTTCAACCGTGAAGCTTCAATTGCAAAAGCCAATAAACATCACACGGCATAAATTTCAAGTTTAAGTACAGGACACATAATCAAATGATACAGCACAAAATAATGAAAATGGTCAAAGACTAAGGTTAGCTTTGGCCCTGACCCTAACCATGCCGTGCACTAGTGCTGCCACCTGACCATCTCCTCAAAGTGCTAGCCACTAAGCTCCTCCCAGACAAAAGCCCTAACCGAGACTTGAACGAGCTAGAGCGGGCGGTGCTGCCCGAAGCGGCTGATGCCGCGGCGGCGATTTGAGCCGGCATTTGGGGGAACTCTAAACCATTCTCCTGTGCCCCTCCATCACTGGCACTAGCTTCCTGAAGTTCTGCCTCACCAGTATCTAAATTAACAGCAATTGAGCCCCTAGTCCTCCTCAACCAATCCCCACCCTCAGGGGTTACCCCCTTACACTTCTTAACCTTCACTTTCACCAAATTGGGACACCCATTTGCCAATGCCTCCATCCCTTGGTCCGAAACAGGACAACTCTTAATACACAGTTTCTTCAAAGCGACACACTTTGCAGCAATACAAGAAATTTCAGGATCACCCACTGAATCACTCCCACACAGAGCCAACCGCTCAAGATTCTGGCAATTAGATGCCAACATTTCCAAACTCGCTTTAGTAGGGTTAACCCCAATTAGCACTAATTCAAGCAAATTAGGGCAACCTTTAGCAACACCTATCAACCCCTCATCGCCAATTCTATTCGCCTTCCATCCATCAATGTGAAGCTTCCGCAAAAGCTTGCACCTTTCTGCAATAGCAACAAGTCCAATATCAGAACATTCAGGGGTTTTGACCAGATGCAAAATCTCCAAATTCGAGTAATTTGCGATTGCTTGCAATCCAATGTCGCTAATCTGAAGCCTCTCGAGGTGAACCTCAACCATTTTAGTAATTCGATCAGCCATTAATTGAAAGAGCCGGTCCCAATCGCCGGAGCACCGGAAAAGCTTCAAGGTCTTTAGATTCTTCGCGCCGAGAATCAGCGTTCCGAAACACTGTCCGTTGTAGAGCTCCTTCAGGCAAATGGTCTTCAGCGACGCCCCCGCGACACCAGGTCCGATCGGTTCCGCCGCCGCGTCAGTGATTCCGCGGAGCCGCTTCACGGAGAGCTCCTCCAGCAAGGCGCAGTTGTCGAGCACCGCGTTCATCCCTTTGGATCCGAAGGTGCACGATCCGCACGAGAGTTTCTTCAATCCCTTGCAGTTCTTGGCAAACGCCTCCATTCCGGCGTCGGTCAGCTCCCTGCACGCGCGGAGCTTGAGGCGCGTGAGGTTAGGGCAACGCTGCGAGATCAGCACGAGCGAGTCGTCGCGTATGCTCACGGATCTGCGATCGCACTTCAGCGCGAGCTTCGTGACCGAGTCGAACCGAGAGAAGAGCGACGGAATCGCGGAGAACAGCTCTGCTTCTGCGTTCAGAGAGAGACGGTGCCGGCTCTGTCCTTCGATCTGGAGCCACCGCTGGCAAACGAGCGAACAACGGTTCCGATCGGCGGAGCTGAGAAACTGAAACACCGAAGCCAGACACTCGTTCGGAAGATCGGAGATGTAGTCGGTAGTTCCATCGGTTACGACGTCAACGCGGCGGTTTTCGCTGTCGCCTTCGCCGGCGGCGTAGGAATAACCGACCATCGGCGAAACCGAGGCTGTGGATCTGGTCTTGGAGATGTTGACAGAGCGGTTGCCTTGGTCCCTCTCGCGACGACAAGCGACAGCGGCGGCGGAGGACGCAGATTGGCCCATCCACGGCAGTTAGGGAAAGACCAGAGAAACAAACGGTTGAGATTGAAGGGTCTCACCGTTACTATCGTGGACTCTTCCACCACTGAACTCACTCACCACTAGCTAACTCTTCCACGCCCCTAATCTTCTTCTCCCTTCGAACGGTTTTTTGGCTTCTGAGTTCACTCCCGGAATTGAAATCAATATTCATTTCACCTTTTCTTTTTTTTCTGCGCTCTGTTTGGTGTGACCCGATAAAGTGAACAATTTTTTTAAAACGGTACTACCGCGACCATTCATATACAATTCGATACCGTATGGGCAACCTCACCGGGTTACCGTGGGGTCTCTCACTCGCTTTTGCGACACGTGCGAATGAAACTACATTAAGAGAGCGTGCTTGCAGGCGCTGGGGTTTGTGCTCAAGGGTTGTTTCTTGCAGCTCAGTGATGGAGACTTATAAGCCATCCATTTTCAAATATTTTCTATCTTTATATAAATAAAGTTGCACCATTATTAATGTTTCTAATAAATAATACATTTTTTAATATGTAATTTATTACCATGATTTACTATCAATTATGTATAAGAATCATAAAATATAAAATAGTGCTATAAAATTTACATTAATGTCACTCATATATTCGCTTTTAAAATACACATGTTGTTGCTACTATTTTCAGGGTGCTCTTTTAAAAACAGATTCCATAGTATTTGTCTGTCATTACCATTTTCAAATAAAAATAAGAAATGAAACCTTCAAAAATACCTGTAATAAATATATTTTTTAGTATTATGTATAATATTTTACCTTAAATTATTAATTATAAACGATGCTGAATATACCAGTATTGACTATTCTTAATGATTATATATCAGTTCTTCTACATGATACAAGATTACGAATACGGGTTTATTTATTCAATAACTTTAAAATGTTATATCAGTGCATCTGGTATGATATGAATACAGATCTTATTTATATATTTAATAAATCAATAATGCTAAAATATTTATTGAAAAGATTCGGAATTATTAGTTTTAGTTTTAATTAAATTAAATGCAATTTTTAAACAGAAAGTGGTAAAGTAAAAGTCAACGGGCAATGAAGTTTGAATAGATTGTTAAATTAAGGGAAGAGAATGGAAGATTCGAATTTGAAGTTTCAAATACAAACACAATTTTGGTCTTTGCAGATATTTAATAGACCATGGACCAAGTCTGTTGAATAGGTTGACTTTGGTACATGTTTCATTTTCTTTTAACTAACTTTTGAAGTAATTCGATGTTATTTTGGCATTAATTCTTCATTTTAAATTTATTAAATTTTGAGAGTTTAGAATTTTAGGCTTTGATTTTTTTTTAACCGACATGTTTTCAATTCTGCATAAATTGAGTACCTCTCGGTCATTTGTATTTTATTGCAGTCACTTAATCACTAACAACAGTAATTTGTCAAAAAAATTATAAGAATTTATTTTGTTATACTAAAGTTGAAGTTATGTTGTAAAAAAGAATTATAAGAAATTATTTTGTTATACTAAAGTTATGTTGCTTCACTTCTATAAATAATGCAAGAGTCTTGGAAGAAAATTACGTTACTCAAACTAATAGTAAAACACTTTTGACATTCGTGTATTAACTTGAATGTCCATGTGTTTCCATAAGTATTTTTTTTTTCACAAAGTTGAAAACCTCAGTTAGGAAATTAAAGACCTTATATTAAAAGATTAAATATTTCAAAGGAAAAGATAAGAGAATGATATTTATTAAGAAAAAGACCCTTTCAAGTCTCAACAAAAATAATTAGCATTCAATGTGAGGTTGGAAAGCTTGAAATCAAAGCTAACATCAGAGACAAGAAAAATTCAAGATGGTAAAAATTAATCTTATGACAATGTTGTTGGCTCTCCAGCATGAAATGACTGAGATGAAAAACAGAAACGCCGATAAGATGCAAACTCTCAGACAAGAAAACGAAGATATTAAAATAAAGTTATATAGTGAACACCTATCGATAAGGATATCGTACTAAGGAGATTACAGTTTCTCTTAGGTCTCGCATACCCATAATCAAGACCATAGAGGTTGAGTCCCCGATGCACATTTCCACCAACAAGCTATAGCTCAGGGGTGGGAGGCAACATCCCTTTGTGGGTAAGATAATGGGTGTCGAGCTTCCTACTCACTAGAAATGACTTAACATGGATCAATATAATGACATAACTGACATCGACGAGCACATAGACATCTATGTTACTCAAATGAGTTTATACAGGTTAGAAGACGTCAATTTGTGTTGAGTGTTCCTTACGTCATTAAGATGGATTGCTTTGATACCACTTCATTAATGATTTTGAAATGTTAGTGGGACGATTTGCCATGCATTTTGCCACTGGCAAACATCACCACTTAACTTTGCTAACCCTTGTCGATATCAGACAGGAGAAGGGAGAATTGTTAGGGAGAATTGTTGAGGATATTCATAGAAAGATTCGAAAAGTTGTCATTGCAAATAAGAGACCTTAATCTAAAGGTAGTCTTACACCATACAATAACCTTTGCCATATGTCAATGTTTTGTGTAAAAAGTCAGCAACTAATCTCAACAAGTTACGAAGGAAAGCATTTGAAACCAAGTCAAGGTCGAGGCCATTGTCGACAAGGTGAATAGGAAAAATAAGATGGTGACATCCCTATCGTTCGCCAAATTAAGAGATGTGAGGACTTCATAATTTATCCATTACATCCCGTAAACGCTAATAGAAGCAAAAATCTTGGAAGAAACACTAAATGTATATCTCTTGCCCAACCTTGGAAGGTGCTAACATCACTTAATGTTAATATCAGCAAACACTGTTGATTCTTCCCTATTATTGAAGTGTTTGAATGACGATCAAATTAAATACACGGTGGATGACCAAATCCTCACATGAATCATTAAGAAAAATAAAAATAATAATGTATTTTTTTTCTTAAGATATATGTCTTTCCAAACTCAATAGACTAAATAGTAGATATAAGAAGGTGGATAAAGTCCGTTTGAATTTACACTCATATAACCACACTATATTATCTAAAATCTTAAAAAGAGTTTTAATTTTTACAAATTATATCATCTCGCAACTAATTCATTAAACAATACATAATCTATTAATATATATATATATAT
>Ga0123340_1001982_pt1 | contig 17950 bp, 14 predicted proteins | sample SirMexnodulemix_FD_89961 | JGI IMG/M metagenome (GOLD analysis project Ga0123340, IMG submission 89961) | Root nodule microbial communities of legume samples collected from Mexico - Siratro Mexico nodule mix | ecosystem: Host-associated > Plants > Roots > Nodule | place: Mexico: Nepantla... | reverse complement strand
TACTAATGCTATTAATATTATTAATATTACTATTAAAATTATTAATATTAATATTATTATTAGTAATATTATTATCAGGTTGTAACTCTTGGGTCTAATAGAACATAATTGACACAAGTTCAAACCTTAAGTGTAATAGTCAAATAAATAATAATTTTCAAATAAGTGTCTTCACAATAACTCTTCATTTATTATTACTTCAAACAATAATAATATGTAATAAAGAGAGATTAGGGAAGAGAGAAATACACACAATAATTTATATTGTTTCATTTGTTGCAAAAAGACTTTATCTAGTTCTTGATCAATAGATTAAGTTTCATTAGACATACTAACGTTGTTAAATATATTTCGAGTATTCTCTAAGCTTGTGGCCACTCCTAGATAACCCCTTCAGTATTCTTAACATAAGTCACTCCTAGCCTAGTGAGCATTCTTTCGACTCGTAACTACTCCTAACTAACCCAATTGAGTAAGTTTTCCCAAGACACTCATGTCTCAACAAGTATTATTCCGAATCGCAAGCACTCTTGATTGACCCGTCAAAGGTATTCTCATGCAAGCCACTCCTAGCTTAACCAAGTATTATTTACCAAGCCACCGACTTAACCGAGTATTATTTGGGCACCTAGCCACTCCTGGCTACTCCCTTGAGTATTCTTTACCAAGCCACCCATGTCTTAACAGGTATTGTTTGCCAAACATCCACATGTGGAAAAGTAAGAAGGCTGAGGCTTTTAATGATCAACAAATCATTAGGTCTGACTACTAGGGATAATTGCTTCCTTTGAAGAGTACAAGGTTTAAATTTTCTCTCCTAGTTCACATCATTTTCTTTGCTCTATACGAAGGTGATACAAAACTACCAAGTCGGAGGTGCAAAACGGAATCCAAAAATCCAAGTTGTGCTCTACATGTTCGATGAAATGCCTAAACTGCTCCTAAATAAAACCCAAAAGCTTTAAGTGCACCAAATCTCTGATACCACCTGACACAGAATCCCAAAGTCGGAGGTGCAAAAACGAAAGTCGGAACACTACTAGAAAATTGCTGAATAATGACTAAAATTAGTGACTGAAAAATTCGGTCACTATTAGTGACCGAATCAATAACCGAAAAATTCGGACACAAATTCGATCATAAATTCCGTCACTAATTTCGGTCACTGATTCGATCACAGATTCGGTCATTGATTTTGGTTACTGATTCGGTCACTGATTTCGACCACTGATTCGGTCACAGTTCAGCCACGGATGCAGTCACAAATTTGTCACAAATTCGATTACTGATTCAGTCACAGATAATGATAATAATAATAATAATAATAACAACACAACAACAACAACAACAATAATAATAATAGTAATAAAAATGATAGTAATAATAATAATTATTATTATAACAATAATAATAACAATAGTAATAATAATAATTATTACAACAACAACAACAATAATAATAATAATAATAATAGTAAAATAAAATAATAATAATAATAATAATAGTAGTAATCATAATAATAATAATAATAGTAATAATAATAATAATAATGACAATAATAATAATAATATTTATAATTATAATATTAATAATAATATTAATTGTAATTGTAATAATAAGTATAATAGTAATCGTAACATGATCGAAAAGTTGTTTTGCTATGATGGTTATAAGTTCTCTCAAGCTACTGAGAGATGTTGGGTTCAACTTTCCCATGGTGCACTTTATGCAAAATCTCATTAAAATCATTAATGGTGGATAATAAAAATAATAAAATTAATATAAATGATAATAGGAATAATTGATGTAAAAATAATATTTTTGTATAATAAAATTAATATTCGTTAATTTTTAAAATCAGTCACAAATTCGATCACTATATATTAGAGTCTAGTAAAATAACGACTGATGAGTTTGGTTACTAAATCAGTCACTGTTTTAATCAGTGACCGATTTTGGTCATTGAGTGACCGAGTTTGTGGTTACTATCAATGATTTTCTAGTAATGGAAACATCTATGGTAATTGAGAAAAGACTTGGGTTATAGGATTGTTCCACTCAAGCTTTAAGGGGTGACTCTTGGATAAACGTGATCTTCAAAAGTTTACGGAAAACTCGAAAATGAAAATAATGAAAGAGAATGCAAGAAACAAAGATAATGCTAGGAATTAGAACAATACCTTGCATCACCCAAATTCATGAGATAAACTAGATGGTGATTCGCACTTCTGACCTAGTCCATAAGATAAGAATCAATACTAGGAATTGGGAAAACCCCGCACCACTTAAATCCATGAGATAAGCAAGATGATGAATCGCCACTTGTGGCCTGGCTCACAAGATAAGAAACCATAAGAGAGAAACTCTCCACTTCCCCCTGATGAACCCTGATGCGTCACCAAGGATAAGCTATGAAACACCACTCTAAGATCAACAAAGGAGAAACATCTCTTGAGATATGACACACTTAATATTTTAAAAATTTCTATTCATCATTCCATGATCCCCTGAAACGAGTACAATAGATGTCTTTATATAGAATTCATGGTGGAAGAGGAATAGACAAACACATCCTTCCCTATTTTTATGTCCAAACTAAAATTAGAAAAATAAAAGGAAAAATACATTTATTTTTATTTTTCATGTCACATTAGAAGGGGTTGCACCTTTTGATGTATACAATGGATAAACTCTCTCTCCTTGATACAATTCTAGGTTCAATTACATGCTTCAATGTGCTTCTTTGAGGATTTGTTGTTTGAACGTGAATTGGGGTTGATGCAGTGAAAGTATTGAAAATTGCATTAACTTGAAATGTTGAAGATGGAAATTGGAAATGATTTAGTGTGAGGTTGATCCAACACACCCAGGAGAGAGCAAGAGTAAGTCTAGAAAAGAGACTACTCTAAGGAAAGACTTTAAACAAGAGTGGAGAGGTAAAAATTGGCTAGCATTTCATTAATTATTTAAATTTAAATTTTTAATCACAAGAGTCACCTATTTATAGGCTAAAAGATAACTTGTCTTGGAAGCTTCTAAAAAACTTCAAATAGGAGCTTGACAAGTGGCAAACCATGAGTAGAGAGAATCCTCTCTATTGGAAGAGTGCCATTTGCCCATGGTGACTTGTAGCCCAAGCTTCATATCCTCTCTAATGAGTTGGGGACAAGTGACACAAGAAGCATGAAAGGCAAGCTTCCATGTGACCTCTACTTGTCTCACATATGGTCTTATTTAAGCTTGTTTATCATCTTCTTGGAGTTTTTGCGTGCCCTAAAAAGTGGATGTCCTATGTAACTTTGATATAAGGCCTAAGACCCAAAATCCTATTTTACTAGGCCCAAAATACAAGGTCCAAAACCTATTTTACTTGGCCCATAATACAAGGCCTAATATAAACTCTATACCACTCCATACAATTTTTACAAGTAGAGGTCTTCAAATCTTGAAGCTCTAAACTCTCTAGAATGATCTTCTCAATTTTGAACTTGTGCCAAAAGTTTGTTTCAAAGCCCAAACAAGCCCAATTAGTCCAAAACTCCTGTAAGCTCCTAATCAAGGCCCTAGCTCAATGACTTCTTTATTCTTGTCCACAGTCTTGGAGAATGGATTACATCACTCCTAGGTATCTAGATGAGCATTCTTAACATTCTTTTTTAGACTTTTTCATAACCAAGGATATGACATATTCTTTGCTCTCAGCACGAGGATCTCTCTCTAAAGTTTTGCAGAGCCATATAAAATTTGAACAACATTTTGACATAATGAAATATCTACTCTCCTATTTTCTTCTTTATGAAAGGCTTGATATAAGCACTAGAAAAAGATAGTCGCTGAGAGGCCGTTTTTAGCCACTAGGCAACTTTAGCTTCTTTGCATGTCCTTTTTGCGTCTGAGCTTGAATGTGGATTTCACATTTAATACTCTCTATGTAGCCTTAAATTATGCTCCTTCTTTACGCAACATTATTGATGATTGGTAGTGCTCATCTCCTTAGGTAGCATACCCTTTTGCACCAATTCACGGTGAAAGTGGAACCATAGTGTGCAGATGGCTGGTCTAGAGTTGAAATACTACTTGTGTCAAAAGGTTGGTGAAGAAAGCAATTTTATCTCTTTTCCCAAGAGATCCTTTGATGTTGACTTTACCTTGCACCTTTAATAGATCTCTTTGGCAGAGAGACAATGAACATTTCTCACATCAAAAGTGTAATCACATATACATGTTAAAGTAGTACAATGTTAGCTATGATTATCATCTGATCTAATGTACATTTTGTTTGATCTTATGCATATATGATTTGAACTATTAGTACTTTATTAGACATAAAGAAAGATTGCATAGTCTTATATTGTTTGATAGACGAAACACTTATGTCTTTACATGATCTGTTGTTAAAACCATATATCTTACACACAATGCATGAATCATGTTTTATGATTTGTGTTAATCAAAATTACAAGGTCTTGTACTTTTCCTTAACACTCTTCATCATTTCCCAGTTGATAGTTGTACACTTTGTCTAATTTGACAAGAAAGGCTTGTTCAAATGGAGTGAGTGATTTTTCATCTCTTTCTCGTGCTGGAGTTTCTTTAGCTTGCATTGGCTTTAGTTGATCCCTCAGTGTAGGAATATTTCTATCTTGATTGAAGACCCACTAGTCAGCTTTTTTTGGTTAGTCCTATTTATAAAATGTAGTTTCTCCAATCTTGTGTCGAGGGTGAATAGTAGTTGCAGTTTCTTCTTCAACATAAACTCTATACTATTCAAACACTCTAGAGATAAATAGTGAAAATGGAAGATGCTAAACTAGTAACCTCTTTGCCTTAAGTATTATAGAGATAATTGTTGGCCAGTTTAATTGTATGTCATTCTTGAAGGTATAGATTAGTAGCATGTCATCTGTAGAAAGTTGAGCATGACTTCTCCTTCTTGGAACTAACACCCATTGATGGAGAGGCTCCTAGGTGCTCTAGCTTCTTGTTCAAGCTTCAAGTGATGTAGCGCATGTAGAAGCCTTCTTGCACCGAACAAATGTCATGGAAGGAGCTTCTCTTGATACGAAAGCAATGGAGAATTGAAGAGGTTCCGTGGAGGAAGAAAACAAATGGAGGAAGTTTTGTGGTTATGGTCAATTAGGTGATGAAAGCCTTGAAGGGGATGATGCCAACCTTCAAGAGAGAGCTTCTAGCTTCTTGGAGAAGAAACTCAATGAGAAACTTGATCAATATGCTGAAAATTCAACAACATTTCATTAAGGTAATCAAGCTTACAAGAGAGGCTCCTAAGCCTCTTATTTATAGAAGAAGAGATGCGCTAATAGCTTCCCTAGAAAGCTACCTAGGTAGTGTGTAGAAGAAGCTAGGGTTAGAAATCCTAACTTTCCTAGAAAGCTATCCAAGTGGCATGTGGAAGAAGCTAGGGTTAGAAACAATAACTTGCACCACACGTTAGGGTTAGGGTAACCTAGTGTGTGGAGCAAGCCACTCCATATTCTAAGCCATGCATCATCCGCCAATGAAAATGCACCACATGTCAAGTGTTCTAGGTGCCTAAAAACCCTAACCTAGGTGCCTTCTACAAACCCTAAGGCACCTAGAGTTATTTACAAAAATCAAATTTCCCTATTCTAATTTATAATTTTATCAAAAGTTTATCAAAGCTCAGGATAGTCAGCATTTTGATCTGCACAGATGCCTCTGACTCTTCACTGGCTTCATAATGTCTGAGCATAGCTCTGGTGACTGGCTTGAGCCTTCTTCCATCACCCATGCTATCGCAAAGGCTAACAACTTCTCATCCATCTTCATAGCACCCATCTTGAGGTGTTTGATATTATTGCCTTGGACTATAGTTGGGTCTCATAAATATAAAAATAAATTTCATTAATGCTTTATGTACTAGAGGAAGCAAGTTCATCTTCTAATTTGGGCTCAACAACATTAGCCCAAATGTAGTCATCAAGGAGAATGTCAACTTCTTTCACCTTAGAAAGCCATACTCCCTCACACAAAAGAGTTTGAAGTAGAAAACTCTATCAAGGTTAGGGTAATACTTTCCTTGTATTTTAACTAAAGCCTTCAAACCTTGAATTCTTAACAACTCTTGAAAAGTGAAGCCCTCACATATGAAGAAATCTAAGAGTAGAAACTTGTGTGTAAGTTTTCTAGCACTCCAAAATCTTCTGTACTCTTCCTTAGATTCTTCATCATTCAACCAACCTTCAGTTAAAGCTAGGAGTCTTAAGGATGCATGAGCTTTCCACTCTTAATTCCAAATTGGATGAGATAGGGATGACCTCTCTGAAGTTTGTATTTTATGAGAGAGTAAAGAGAACTAGTAGATGAGCAATGATCATAAAAGGATTTAATTTAAGCAAACAATGATTTGTAAATGTTATCCTTGTTTCAATCTTATTTGTAGACCAATATATTATCACTTTTGCATAGATATTTGAATTAGATCAATCAACATGAACTAATGCATAAAATATATCTGTTTTAATCGGTTATAACAACTGAATATTGGTAATTTTGATCAATTAAAATTACGTGTAATTGATTAAATTGATTGTAAATTTTAACAATGTTCATGCAGACATGTAATTGATTAAATTGTTTGTAAATTTTAACAATGTTTATGTAGACGTAAATGATAGATTATTATCAATCATAATCTATTAAAAATAGAAATTCCAACAATAAAAAATTCATATATAATTGCTTAAACTGTCATATAAACAATTAAAATGCAAAACATGACAACAAAATACACTCATATTAATAGATTAAAGATACTGCTAATCAGTCGAACTGCAAGAATATAAAAACTGTCACAAATAATTGGTTAAACCTCAAAATAACAAACTAAACCGCATTGATAATATCTTAAAAAAAAATATTTTTGATACATCCATTTTGTTTATCAATTCATTTGTCATCTTCAAATACTCAAGAATACATCAAATAAATTAATAAAGAAGTTTATCTCTATTTATAATTTTAGAAAGGTGAGAACCATTTACTATTTGTTTCATAAATCTAATTAGCAAGCAAACATAAGTTTGCTTCTTTGCCACTATTGTTAGATGCACTTGAAGAAGATGCATTATCTTTGCATTCAGTATATGCCTTCTTCTTCTTAACATCCTTTTTAATTTTCCTATCATCAATAGGGTTAACATTTAATAATGAACATCAAGGTTTAATGTGTCCAAGCTTATGACATTCATAACAAATTATATTGATAGACTGATCATGCTTGTTGTGCATCCTTTGTTGCCGATTCTTGTTATTTGATGGAAGAAGGTCCAGGAAAGGTCCAATTACAAGAGCCATGGAAAGACATATAGAAGATTCAGTGCAAGTCAAAATGTTGACAACTTTGATTCTTTGTGAAAATTTGTGAAAATACAATCCCTAGGCACATTAGTGTTAAAGTGGCTCCTAGGGTTAGGGTTAGCATTAGTACAAGGCACCTCTTTCTAGAATCATGCCACATGTCAACATGACATTGGAGGAGTGTTTGGCATTAAAGGGTTAGGAGACTTGCTCCACATGTTAGGGTTAGGGTTAGGGTAGCACGTGAAGCAAGCTAGGGTTAGGGTAGCTTACCTTAGACTCTAGGTTAGTGAAGCTTGACCTACAAGCTTCTTCTTCTACTCTTCTTCTATAAATACTTGTATAGGTAAAGTGTAAAATAGCTTGATTGAAGTAATGAAATGCTACAGAATTTTCAGCACTTGTTAAGCTCTTCACTGAGTTCTATCCTCTTGAGAAAGACTTAGAGAAACCCTTGATAGTTGGCCTAACCTCTACCAAGAATCCTTCATCACCTAGTTCACCATTTCATTGAAATATTCCACCACAAGCTTCATCTTCTTCCATTGTGTTCACCTTTATTCACGGATTCGTTTTCATCAATTCATTGCTTCCGTTTATTTTTGGAGCCTTCTTCCATCATTCTATTCGGTGCATAGCTTCCATGAGACTCTTTAACATCACATGGAGATCCTAGAAGCAAAGCATCAAGAAGGCTCTCCATCATTTGGTATTTAGAGTTGTGGTCTTCAATAGATAAGTTCTTGAATTCTTTCACTATTTTTTAGCTGTTTCATGTTGTACATGAATGTTTTTCAATTGTCTTGAGTTTTTGTTTGGTTTATTTGTGAGTTTACTTCAATTTAATTGGTTCAAACATCTTCAATCTACTTGAATCGTCAAAAAACATATGCTTAGGTGATCTAGAGTGTGACACAAGCTTTTGAATGCTTTTGAGTCTTCATTCAAGTTTTTGTTCGATTTATGTTGTTGTTTTAGGTGCTTAGCTATGTTTTGTAATCCATATACATGTTGGCAAGTCATGTGTAATTCCATAATGTCATCAATTTCATAGGTATGTGCTAGTAGTTTAGCTATTTGATTAGTGGTATGAGAGAAAACTGATGAACCTCAAGTGTTTGACAAAAAACCTAGTAAAGTTGTGCCTTTGTGTGCTTTTTAATTTTTCATTCTTGAATTCCAATATTTGCTATTGCTAGCACGAAGAGTTGCTAAGAAGATTTGATGAAGCCAGTCATTTGATGGAGTTCCAGACCTAATGATCATAAGTGAATTGCGTGAAGAATTCATAAAGATTGGTGGAGTATTGGAATCAGTGGTGTAATTAATATCATTCAAGGATAAGCTCCAAGAATAAAATCTGATTTAACAAAGTGTTTAAGAAATTATTAAAATCAAAACTTGTATTTTTAAATAATGTTTCAACTGCTGGAGAAAAACAATCGATTGTTTGAAATAGAAACAATCGACTGAATTTTTATAGACAATAGTTGGCACGTATTTTGAAACAAAAACAAAATCATTCTAAACATTTTTTGATCAAGAGCTTTGTGCTTTTCAAAAGAGAGAAAAGCGCCCTTCTTGTTTTGTGATCAAGATCATTCATTCTCTTACATCAAGAACTGAAGTCTGATTGATTCTAGAGTTGTGCATTGACTGAGATTGATACTTCACTGATCTGATCATCGGACTAAGCCTTCTATACCCTTTCTTCATTACTTTTATAATCTGTTGTGTATAGAAATGCTTGTATTGTTGTGTTCATCATAATTCTTTCAATGTATCGAATATTATGGTGCGGTGAATTACCAGGTGTTGTAATTCTGTAAGTACAGTGGGTTCTGTATGGTTGTTGACTTGTTGAAGGGTTAAGTAAGGTGTTTTCTGGGTTATACAGTGGAGTCTGTATAGTTCAGTGATCTGCTATAGGTTTCAACAGAGAGTTTGCTGCGTGGAGCAGTGTATTCTTGTAGTGTGCAAGTGTTGGAACTATTGTAAACTGATCGGGTTGATCTTTTATAGTGGAAATCCTTACTGTATAGTAAGGGACTGGACGTAGCCCTTGAGAAAGGGTGAACCAGGATAAATCTGTGTGTTCTTGTTATTTCTTGCTTACTTCTTGATAGTTCTTGTTGATTTTCTTCATTTTTTAGAATTTGTTAAAACTTGTTAATTGAATTGATTGCTTAACATTCTGATAATCATTTGAGTATTCTTGAAATCATTAAATTCATTTGAATATAGTTTACTTAACTCATTTCTTAATCTGAACTATTTTCTAATTCACTTTGTTTACTGTTGATCAATCTAATTTTCCAAAAAAAACTGATTTTCTTGATAATTGTATAATTTCTGTCTTCAAATCTTAAACAAAATTTGTTTTGTTCAATATTTGATTCTTTATACTCAAAACTCTTTTTAAACAATTATCTGAAATATTTCCTTAAATTCTTGAAGTGTGTTCAACAATTCTTTTTCTAGAATTTACTAAACTGCTTACTGGTTTTTCCATAACTAATATTTGTTTCCATTTTTCAGTTTATTGTTTCTAATTGATTGATCTGTTCTGGAATTTGTTTTGAACCTTTGACCGATTGCTTTTCATATATTTTAATAGTTTCTTTAAAGATTTTTCATTTCTCACATTAAAAAGTACTTTTGCAAATTTTTTTAAAGAAGTTCAATTCAACCCCCTCTTGAACTTGGCCAAAACTTATTTTACAACTATTAGATTATTAATGAGTTCCTAAGAGTTTATAACTCCAATATGTCTTGCTGTTTTGTTCAAATTACTTGAATTCCTTATGTTTCCTTTCATGCACAAAAACTGTTTGATAAAGGTTCACCGGATTTTGGGAACTTTACTAGAGCTGAATTACTGCATATTTTGACATGAAATTTTGTGTATCACCACATCAAGGTGTATATGAAATACTGTTAAAAAGACGCATTCTTAATCAAAATAGAGGAAAGATGATAAATATTAAAAGTCTGAATGTTGGTGACTGAGAATTTCTGACGGAAGTGAATTTCGCTCTCTATAATTGGATTACTTCATCTAATCTAATGACCTTCTTGTGCTTAAATTTTGTGAGGAATTAGTGTAACATGTTGAGAGTGTATGATGAAAATTTGGTGATCCTAGTTTTATTTTCTGCTTTTAAATATATTATAGAGCCATTCCTAGTTGATCCTTTGTGGGTTGTATTTCCATTTTGTTCCTTAATTTCTTGCTTGTCATTTCATTCTAATTCTTTGAATTTGTCATTGGATAATCCATTTGAGTTGTTGATAAGAACCAAGAGTTGAAGTTTAACCAACCTCAAGCACTTGAACAAATAAACAATCCAAAGGATGTTTTACAAATTCCAAGTGGACCAATCACCAGGTCACAGACCCGAAAATTGAAAGAGGCGTTGGTTGGGCTGATTCAAGACATTTTGATTACGCAAACAAAGTCTAAGATTGAATTTAAGTATGATCACATTCTTAATTTTATATGGGCTGATGATGAAATTAAATGAAGGAGATTTGGTCCAAAAACAAGTCAATTGAAGTGAAGGGTCCGTAGATAATGCACCAGTAGATTTAATTTAAGTCTAAATAGGTTATTTTAGGCTAAGATTAAATTCTGAATAGTCAGCCATTATTCTGGACAAATTTTAAATTTTGTTTTGATGTATTTTGATTAATTTTCAATAGGGCTCAGAGTAATCATGTTTAGTAAATTGCGCTTTTCGTATTCCCATTTGATGTAATTAATTAGTCATCTGAGGGTGTGCCATAATGCTATTGTTGCATTAAATTTGGAGGCTTTTGGGCTAACGAGGAGTCAGGTAAGCTTTTAGAAGCTAACAAAAGTCTATTTAAGTCAGAAAACACATGTAAACGACAAGTTGAATTTGAAATACGAATTTCATTATGAAAATTTCAGATGTGAGAGTATCTCTCTTAAGTTCTTCATTAGACTTGCAAACTTATCAAGGGCTGATCAACCTTGTGGTATTTCTTCATACTTTAGGGTCTTTGTTGTATACTACAACACAGAGCTTTTGAGTAGATAATCCTAAATCTAAATACTTAGGGATCTTGGGGAATTCAAATACTCTTTTGTTGTGGGTTATGGGGTTTATTCCTAACCGGGTTCACATCAATTGTGTTTTTTCAAATTGTGCTTTATCATTTTATATTTTGTGGCCTTTTGGTGGGCTAGACAAGGAAACTTGGAGTGAGTTGGTAACCAATGTGTTGAGGGTTGATTTGAGATCAAACTTGGAGAAGAGTTCATAAAGAAGAGCAAGAGCATGCTGTTAGAAATTGAGTGACAAATTTGCCATAAATTGGAGTGAAACACTTGTGAGGAGTTTGCACAAACACTTGGAAGGCATAGTGTAGGAATTTAATTTTCAGCAAATTATTTGATTGTATTTCTTTGAGTTGTAAGTTGCAATTACAATTTCATTAGTGGATTTTTCATTCTCATTAGATGGTGAATGTGTCTCAGTGGTCCTTGGTGGCAACGAGCATTACCTTTAGGGTCGCTTAGTTAAATTTTTTAAGCTTTGTCATTCAAATTTCTTTACAAATTTTTGCTTTTACTTTGACAAATCCAACACGACTAAATTTACTTTTACTTGTTTAGTGTGAGTGGCCTTCGTTTGTGACTTAGAGAGCTCACTGCAAGAAAGACCTGTGTAGTGCATTCGGGTCAGGCTTTGGCTAGGAAAATCTTGGTACTTAAGTTGTCCTAGTGACACACCTCATTTTCTTGGGAGTTCCCTTAGTGTGCTAAACTTGATTTTTCTTAAAGTGAGAACCTATTTTACAAGACTTAAGATGTCTAGACATTCTCTTCACCATAAACACTAAGGTACAAATTGCCATTGTGGAGGAGGAATTAAAGACCTTAAGGCAATAGGATATAAACAAAAATAAAAAACAAGTTCTTTAAAAAGTTTTCATTTAGAAGAAGAGAGGTAAGAGAGGGATAGTTTGAGAGTGGGAGAATATTATCAGCCTGACCCTCTAATCCGCAATAACAAAGAAACAAAAGCTAAAGAAGTTAGGGTAGATCTTCCTCACTTCCATGGAAAAGATGATGTAGATGTATTTTTAGACTGGGAAATGAAAGTAGAACAACTTTTTGAGTGCTACCAGATAAGTTAGGAGAGAAAGGGTCATTTAGCTACCCTAAGTTTCGAAGACCATGCTATGCACTAGCGGACTGTCTTAGTGAGAGATATACGCCTACATCAGGAGCCAACCATAGTTTATTGGAATAACTTAAAGATTGCTCTTAGGCCTAGACACATCCCTTCCTACTACCATCGTGAACTGATAGACAAACTCCATAGATTTAACCAGAACAAGAGTGTAGAGGAGTATAAACAAAAGATGGAGTTATATATGACGAGGGCAGGGATAAGGGAAGATGAAATTGTAACTATGGCAAGATTTATGACTGGTCATAAGCCTTGAGATTTATGACTAGTCTAAGCCATTGTGGATAAGGTAGAACGTCTTGCCTATAGAGATTTTCATGACTCGGTCCAAATATATATAAAAATTGAACAACAATTTTTAAGAAAGGACCAGGAAGAAGTTCCTACTCTAATTCATTTCCCATGGAGGATCTTAAGAGTGAGGGAAAGTTTGTAAAAGAAAAACCTAAAGAAATCCCTTCTGAAGTCGTAGTTGAAGATAGTTTCAAGAAAAGACATGATCTTATAACATCGAACTGCACTAGTGACATAAAATTCTTTAAGTGTTTGGGTAAAATTTCTAAACAAAATACATTGTCTCATCATTGACAGCGGGTCATGTTGTAATTGCTGCAGTGCTAAGTTGGTTGAGAAGTTGAATTTAACTATGGTTCCTCACCCCAAACTGTATAAATTGCATTGGATTAATGAAGAAAAAATTAGATAGTGGAAAAGATTCTAAAAACTCAAAACCTAGAGCCTAAAGATGAGTCTGAGGTGTGGGAGTTTGGTGTTCCTTCCCACGAGGTTACTTAGAACACTAATATTTTGTTAAAAAAATCAATAAAACATGTTCTTCTTTTTGAGCGACCTCCATACCTCCTATTGTGTAAAGGAACATTCATGTGTACATCGTCCACTACTTCTCAACTTAAGGTTCTTTCTCCTCAGCTTGAAAATCTTTTAAAATAATTTGATGACGTTTTCTTAGTGATGGTCCTACAGGATTGCCACCTTTTAGGGGAATAGACCATCAAATCAATTTTGTTTCAGGTGTCAGTCTGCCCAACATACCAGTATATAGAACAAATCATGAGGAGACTAAGGAGACAGAGTCTCAAGCACAAGAGTTACTGAACAAGGGTTGGGTGCAAAAGAGTCTTAGCCCATGTGTCATGCCTGTTTTGTTGGTGCCCAAAAAGAATGGAAAATGGAGAATGTATTGTGACTATTGTGCAATCAACAACATAACAATTAAATATAGGCAGCCGATTCCTACACTTGATGATATGCTTGATGAGTTACATGAGTTAGTCATGTTTTCCAAAATTGATTTGAGGAGCGGTTATCACGAAATTCGTATTAAAGAGGGTGATGAGTGGAAGACCACCTTCAAAACTAAATTTCGACTATACGAGTGGTTGGTGATGCCTTTGGCCTTACTAACGCACCTAGTACATTCATGAGGCTTATGAATAATGTTTTCTTAAGGATTGTATAGGTAGATTTGTTGTCGTGTATTTGTAAGGGTATTTGATGATAATAGCAACAAAACTATAAATAATTGGAGTAACTGAATAATATTGAGTGTATTTGAGTTTGTAATTGAAAATAACAAGGGAACAAAGATTAATAATTTTGAACAAAAGCAGTAACAAAATTTTCTCCTGGCTTTCGAGAGGCCAGACTCTCCCTATTCACTCCACTATCCAATTCTCTTCCCATTTCTCTCTTTCCAGCTCCATATTAATAACAACCCAGCTTCACCTCTAATTAACTCCCTTATTTAATGACTTTTATTTTATTTTATTTTTCTTATTCCTCCTCTGAAACGTAACTGGTTTTGTAACAATACCGCCCTGGAGATTCACCTTGTCCTCAAGGTGAAAGTGATGAAACATAGTCTTGATCTTTGCAGGTAACTCCCAAGAATTCTCAAAATCTAGTAAATGTTGTTGTGTAAGAGGCCATGCGATGTTGTTGTATCCTGTGAGCCCTAGAAATCCCCATAGTGCTTTTAAATCTTTAGGGGTAGGGCAATCAACCATGTCACGAATCTTTTTAGGATTTGTAGCAACCCCCTGCACAGAAATAATATGCCCCAAGTACTTGCTATTGGAATTTTCAAAACAGTATTTCTTCCTATTCACCAACAGGTTGTTCCTCCTAAGGATCTCAAAAACTTGCAGCAAATGATCCCTATGACTATCCTTGTCGTGACTATATATGAAAATGTCATCAAATAAAACTAAAGCAAATGTACATAATCATGGTCTTAATACCTCATTCATCAGTGACTGGAAAGTAGAGGGGCATTTGTGAGCCCGAATGGCATCACAAGGAATTCATAATGGCCTTCATGTGTTCGGATCGCCGTCTTGTGGATGTCTTCTATTTCTTTCATCCAAATCTGGTGGGAACCAGATTTCCAATCCAGCTTAGAGAACACCACAACACCAACTAATTCACAAAAGCTCTTCAATAACAGGAATTGGAAATTTGTTTGGGACTGTTATCATGTTGAGTGCGCGGTAGTCAACCCAGAACCACCAATCACCATCTAGTTCTTGAAAAATATCATCAAATTATTGCAATAATTCCAGAGTCTCAGTTGTAATAGGAGAAGTAATGTTATCTCCATCAGAGCAGAATAGAGGAGTCTCCAAGAAACCCTCTTCATTGTTTTTCAATGCGTTTAAAGCCATCTTTTCTGATGCATGACTTCTACTGAGGCTAGGGTCCCCCTTGCAATGTTACTCGGGACCCATTAGACATCCAGCTCAGTGTCAACTAGTGATAGTCGCCTTCAAATCTGCCTAGGCTTGCCACTCACCCAACACCAAGCACCACCTCCGACCGCCCGAGCTCCATGACAAGGAAGTTTGCAACCAATGAAACACCTTGCACTATCAGTTCGACATTTTCACAGGCGCTAACTCCTGGGTCAATAGCACCATTCCCCCTCAACTTGAAATGGTCGCCTCTGACTCACTAGTAAACCTAGGGAGGAGACAATGTGAGTGGAAAGGAAATTGGCCTCCGCCTCTGAATCCACCAACACAATCACCTCCGAGCCCTAGACAACCATTGCATGATCCATCAATGCTTGTAGGGATTCGAACTCCGCCACATCTAGTTCTGACTTAATCGTTGATTTCAACCTTTCATGGAACATACATAGTAAGGACTCTTCACCCAAATTTCTGTGTGATCTGGCCGCGAGCTCAAAATCACGCCGATACTCCATGACAGAGCCTGTCTACTTCACTTGCAACAGTGGCGCCAATGGATTTTACACTGCTCCTGGTTCGAAACATTTCAGCAAGTCCTGCTTGAAACCGAGCCAAGCGTGAAATGTCGACTGAGCCTCCCACCACTCGAACCACATAAGAGCCTCCCCTATTAGTCCTAGCACCGCATAATCTAGCTTCGCCCCCACCGAAATGTTTGACACCCGAAAGAAACAGTCCATTCTCACTAACCACCCCTTTGGATCTGCTCCATCAAATGTTGGGACCTCTAATTTGCGTCCCCCTTCACCCCTGTAGCGTAGGTTTCCACGATTCTGTCCTTTTCCACCGAGATCTGCGATTTAGAGGCAGTGTCCTCCTCCTGATGCAGCTCTGTAGTGTGATCATGTCGTGGTGAATGCATCGTCATATCGTTGAGCCTCTTCAATATCGTCTCTAACATCTCACTGTGGTCTATCATTCATTTCTCTAACCCTTCAACACGTTCCTCTATTGCTCCTGAGTTGCGTGTGGTAACCGTTCACAGGTTTGAAACCCAGATCGAGTATCTGATACCAATTGTAAGGGTATTTGATGATAATAGCAACAAAACTATAGATAATTGTATTAACTGAATAATATTCTGAGTGTATTTGAGTCTGTAATTGAAAATAACAGGGGAACAAAGATGAACAATTTTGAACAAAAGCAGTAACAGAATTTTCTCCTGGCTTTCGAGAGGCCAAACTCTCCCTATTCACTCCACTATCCAATTCTCTTCCCCTTGCTATCTTTCCAACCCCATATTAATAACAACCCAGCTTCACCTCTAATTAACTCCCTTATTTAATGACTTTTATTTTTTATTTTTTTCATATTCCTCCTCTGAAACAATACTGGTTATGTAACAATATTTTGATGATATTTTAGTGCATAGTCATAATGTAGAGTCTCATATTCATCTTTTGAGGGAAGTCTTGTTAGTCCTTAGAAAAAATAAATTGTTTGCAAATGTAGATAAATGTACACTTTGTGAAGATAGTGTTGTCTTTCCAGGGTTCATTGTGAATAAAAATGGGTACATGTTGACTATACTAAAATAAAAGTCATTCAAGAGTGGCCAATGACAACGAATGTAGGAGATGTTAAGAGTTTTCATGGTCTTGCAAGCTTTTATAGAAGATTTACGCCTAACTTCTCTAGTCTAGCTTCACCTCTGAATGAGTTGGTAAAGAAAGATGTTACATTCCATTGGCAGGGGGAGGGGGGGGGGGGTTTGGAAACAAGAAAAAACTTTCCAAAGAATAAAGTTCTTGTTGGAGTGTGATGCATCAGGAGTAGGCATAGGTGTTATGTTATTGCAGAGTGGACACCCAATTGCATATTTCAGTGAAAAACTCCATGGTGCCACTCTTAATTATCCCACCTATCATAAAGAACTCTATGCTTTGGTTACGGCCCTTCAAACTTGGAACACTATCTAGTGTCCAAGAGTTCATCTTTCATAGTGATCATAAGTCACTTAAATATCTGAAGGGTCAACATAAATTAAATAAAAGACTTGCAAAATGGATGAAATTTTTGGAATAGTTCCAGTATGTAATCAAATATAAGAAGGGAAAAATAAATGTGGTTGTTGATGTATTGTCTCGTAGACATATGCTATTTTCTAAATTGGGAGCTTAAATTCTTGGATTTGATCACATACATGAGTTGTATATCCAAGATCCTGAATTTTCATCTATTTTTTCAAATTGTCAAATAAAAGCTCAAGGAGGTTACTATGTAAACCAAGGGTATTTATTTAAAGAAGAAAAACTCTGCATACACCTTAGTTCACATAGGAAACTCCTTGTAAAAGAAAGACGCGAAGGTGGTCTCATGGGATACTTTGGGGGTAGAAAAGACATTGAGCATGTTAAAAGAGAAATTTTTTTGGCCTCACATGAGATGAGATGTCCAGAGGTATTGTTTATGTTGGAAACTGTTTTGGCTGAAATACAAGAGGGGGGTGAATTGGATTTCAAAACTTTTTGAAACAATTTGATATTTTTTTGTAAAATGCAATTCTGTTTCACAGACTGGATCTTTATTTGAATTAACTGAATCAGAACAGTTGCATGAAACAGTAAGTAAAATCAAGAGTCAATTCAGAACCCAGTTTAGTAATAATACAAT
>Ga0123340_1001981_pt1 | contig 17951 bp, 14 predicted proteins | sample SirMexnodulemix_FD_89961 | JGI IMG/M metagenome (GOLD analysis project Ga0123340, IMG submission 89961) | Root nodule microbial communities of legume samples collected from Mexico - Siratro Mexico nodule mix | ecosystem: Host-associated > Plants > Roots > Nodule | place: Mexico: Nepantla... | reverse complement strand
TATATATATATATATATATGTGTGTGTGTGTGTAGACACAATTATAATAAAAAACAGTTAATATTTTTAAAGTTTTAAAAAAGACAAATAAATTCACAAAAATCCAATAATTAAAAATGAAGGGAGACTAATTCGACAACACAGCAACATGAGATATAAATACAAAATAATTTAATTAGCATATATATTCTTAATGACAAATAACAAAACATAAATACATAAATTATGAACAAATATAAGCATAAATAAATACATAATCATAAATATAATTAAAAATAGTAAAAAAATTAATTTCGTTCATACTACCCAAACACAATTAATAAAAGTACGCATATATTAATAAGAGATAACCAATATAATTAATTTCACATTTACATAAATACAAAAATAAATAATTTAATTATCTTAATTAAATAAACATAAGTATATCGCATGCACAAATAAAAAAAAGAGCAGATAATAATTATAATTAATATTAATAAAATAATTACATAATAGTAAATAAACATAAAAACAATTGGCATAACTTTATTACAACTTTCGTTCAAATAAACTCCTTGTATTCTAAGAGCTTGTGTAAAGGTATTGCACAACTTAAAAAGACACTACTAAAACTTGTTTTGTTTTGCATCAGACAAGGATCTAAATGCTAACCATTCAATCTCAATACTGACATCCTCCTTTGGTAAAAAAATAGTACAAACTAATAAATGTCTTTAACTAGTATTTTACCTGTGCGAAGGACGGGATTTATTTAAAATTTTAACATATTATTATATTAAATTGATTCACTAAAAATAGAAGAGTTGAAATTAAAAATAATAAAAAATAAATAATAGATAAGAATTCATATAATGCTGATACAATTATTGTATAAGCAATTTTTATCTTTATTATTGATTCGTATCAATTCATTATTACAATTCATTATATGGAATCAAATGGACAATAAATAGCTTAGGTTGGGTAACCAAGATTGTCACTCTAACTGGTTGAAGTTGTTAACATTTTGTATATATATTCAATATTATACCATCAAGAAAATTGCAAGCATCAAATAAAACTACAAATACATATAAGACTTTAATTATAAACCACATGAAGACACTAATGTCATTTTTCAATTTGAAAAACTTTCATATGCCAACTTTACAGATCTTATCATAAATAAACACAAAACTTGCAATAAGAAGGAGAATATGAGATTGTTTTTTTTTTTCAATAAGTTATTTTGATACTATATAAGATGATAATCAAACTTTTTACACACAAATCATAAAAATTGTTCAATCCATATTTAATATTGTTTTCCTTCTAGATAAAAAAACATAATTTTTTATTTCTATAAACAAATTTATGTTGACACCACAATAAATAAAAGACAATAATTATATTTGAAGAATGATAATTATATATAAAAAGTGTTATATTGAAAGTATTTTCTATTTTTACCTTTCGAAATCAAATTAAGTAAAATAAAATGCCAATGTTGATTATAAGTTGTTGAATACAAATAACATTTAAACAATTGGTGGTGATATAATTGCATCCAGGAATCAGCCTCATTCTCATGTTAAAGTGTACACTTTAGAAGCTTCAACAAGTATTCTCTTTTAAACTTCATCAATTTGCATCTTCTTTAATAAGTATTTAGGAAGTTAGCTTAGAAGAACAAATAAATAATAAAAAAGTATATTACCGTTAGAACAATATGTCTTATATTTTACAAATTTTTGGAATATTTATTTGTACACAATACTTTTAGTTATGTTTGTCACATTTTCGTCTTCATTCAAAATAAATATTTTTAATTTATTATTTATTTTAATTCTAGAAACACTAATATAGACCATATGTAGAAAAGGAAAAATACAATTCAACTTTTGAAAGTAGTTGTCCTTAACTCTTTTTAATTCTCATTACAAAATATAAAGGTATTGGAAACCTAAATTAGAAGGTATCAAATTAATTATTGAGATAAATATCTTTTCACCAATGTTTTTTTTTTTTCACAGATAACAATGACAAAATTAACATTTTTGGACAAATCATTAATTTCCTACTTTATCTCATTACAAAAACTATTTGCTTTATTAATATTACTCAAAAGGATAATAGATACATCCACTTTCAATTTAATTTAATGATTAGTATCCTAAACATTTAATCTCATCTACTAATTTAAATGTCAATCATTCATCTTGAACTTTTTAATATTTATCTTATATTGACAAGATATATCAAAACTCATATATGTTCTCTTCTTCATAATGTTTTAAAGATAAAATAAAATCATCAACTTTTTCTACAAATTCAACTAATTTTGGGACAAAATTTTGTCCATCATAGAATATGGAGATATTATATGTAACAAAATTTGAAAATATACGACTGAACCAATAACAATAAAGATGAATCAATGTTTTTGGCTAAAAAATGTTATAATATCGGAACAATACCTCCACCATTTTCACTTAAATTCATATATCTGTCTTCAATTTTTATAATTCAATTAACAAATTCTTTTATATCTGATATCTTCAACACATCTAGCAATATTTAATCTCATATCTTATACGAAAGTTTTAAAATTTTGTAATTTTATCCTAAATTAGAATAGATTAAAAAATTATGTCTTCCTTCCATTCTTACATTGAAGAGAATCTTATATATCCTGAAAGATGGATAATGTTGTGTGTTGCGTACGCGGGTCTACGTTATCAATATATAAGATGAAACAAATAATTCCAACCCACTATGATTAGCGTGTGCAAAGGGAAACTGTTCCCTTTTTCACTGTTCACAGAAAATTCAAAAGGAATCCCTTCCCCTTCTATCCACATCACTTTCTTCTTTAAATTGGACAAGGATCGTCAAGATAAATAATCTTGTTTGTCAAAACAAAACCATTTTTTGTCAAAATAATAAATTATCGCTAAGTTTTGTTTCTCACAAAAATAACTATTTACTGAAAACAATGAAGCCAGTCCTAAATATATATAGTCAGTATATATGACTTTTAAATATCACTTTAATTCCCTCAAGATTTCCTTTTACATATGTCTGTTGAACTAAATGATCATTAAAATAAGTTATAAACTCTAGTAATACTATATTAAATTTCAAGCTCAAATGTCAAACTTCTGAACAAGTTCCATTAAATTATTTAGCAGTAACTTATTCTAAATATGAGCATTTCCCCCAGTTGCCAAAGAAATACATAAATTTCTGAAGAGTGTTATTGCCTTCAACCTATCCTACTTCCAATGACTAGGCCAAGCGTAATAACTCCAGGGCTTCACCACTGTGCATCTTGTTGCTAACTCTGAGCTTCCTATAATCTTCATAAATAAAGGGTCGATATAGACGAGGGTGATCATTGTCCACCAGTTCCTCTGGGGCCTCAACATTCCTATTCCTTGGTGCCAACATAAATGTAGCAATTGAAAAACGTTTGGTGGCTTCCTTGCACTGCACACGGCGTATCAGATTGCAAAACCTTCCATTGCTCCACACCTGCATATACATACAATTGCATGCTCAAGTTTATCAATAGCAGCATAATAAGGGTCAGAAAAAAAATTGTTTTCTGGTTGGTTGCTATGAACTTACACGAGCAATGTCTCCAAGATTCACTAGGAGGGTCCCGGGGAAAGGAGGGACTGGCAGAAATGAGGCAGAAGAAGGGTTGAGCACTTCAAGACCACCAACATTTTCATCATCTTGAAGAATGGTTAAGAAGCCTGAATCTGTGTGCACTTGAACTCCAGTGGATCCTACAGCTTCTGGGGTGAAGTTATATTTGTTAATTCTGAACTGGCATGGCCAGTCCTTGAAATCATCAACCACTACTCCTAGAGATTCAGCTATCTTCTGTCCTATCTTCACTGCCAAACCATGAATTGCTTCCCCATATCTCTCTACGATTTCCCTGTCAAAATCAACACTTCAAACTTCAAAAAAAGCCAATTTGAAATTGTCCTCTCCAACGTGCCAATGGGGCCAAAATAACCATCATAAACTGTACAAAATATATAAAACAATGAGGCTGAGTTTTATAAATACTTCCATTAATATTTGTTTAATGAAGTTTCATTACTTCGATATTTACGACAACTTTAACTGTAAAATCATTAACTATTTTCACATTTAAATAGTACTTTTATGTATTCATTCAGCAGCCTCCTAAATCAATGTAAAGACTGGATTTAAATATTCTTGAAGTTCTGTTTAGACTTTATTCTATAGAACAAATTGTTTCATTCTTTTTACAGTGATAAAGAGATAAAAAAGAAAGAGAAATTATGAGAAAACATAGATATAATGGAAAAGATATACACAGAAAGAAATGTAAATAAAGCTAAACCATAGTTTTGAACTTGTGTTAACTTTTATTTTTTTGGATGATTAGGAACAATCAATGCTAATAAAATTTAACAATAAGCAGTAAATAATGAAGCGAAAGAAAAGGAACCTGTGGTGGGGAGAGGCATGAAGTTGAGAGCAGAAATCGTGCAAAGCTTGTGAAGAACCCAAATCGTAGAGGCTAAGGGCCTCGTAGAAAGGGTTGACTGCACTTGGTGCCATGTAACCACTGCCTGCAATAACTTCTGTGTTGCGTTGTTTGATCTCCAAAGGAAGATCAAGCAAATATTCATTCACCTTCTTCATCTCAGCCAAGAGGGTTGCTGGAATGGAGTGGTTGATGATCCTGAAACAACCCCATCTTTCACATGCCTCTCTCAGCTTCTTGCAATCAATCTTCTCCATATCAACCACTGGAATCTTGCTGTCTTCCATTCTGCTACTGTTTTGTTCCTGTGGAGATCACGAGGATATACTCTAACATCTCTTCATCGTATATATATATTGGCAGGGCTATTTGTTGCAGAAAAAAAGTATTTTGCAAATTTTTTTTTCAGTGAGATTATTGCAGAAAAAAAATGTTATAATTCATTTATTACGTTCATTAATATTAAATGTTGTTTAATAGGTAACTGTTCTTTTTTCTTGTTTATTTCTGTGTTAGGTGGGTCACTATTCAGTGCTTTTATTAAGCCAATTGCGGAAATTGGGGAACATGCTGGTAGCATCTTTCCTTTTTTTTTTTTTTCGCTATTTTCAGTCTTGGTAAATAATTTTGGGTTTCTGGGTAAATATAATTAAAAAAATTATTTTTAAGCTATGGAGTGTGAGGCAAATACTAAACATATCACTGACTAGTGGTTCGTGTTAATGTTGGAATGTGTAATTTTATTAGAAAATACTAAAATTTATGCCCTTTAAGATGAGGAAACAAATTCAACCCACGATGTTCTGTCGATGGATCGTTCACATATGCAAAAAGGAATTCAAAAGGAAAACGCCTTTTCTAATTGTCATACTTTCTAAACTTCAATTAACTTTACTAAATTTATTATTCCTACTTTTATGATTATTATTCGTAGTTCTCCCTCGTGTTGCATAAGGTTGTTCGAAGCAATAATAACATCCTTAATTTTCAACCTAATTACACATTCCTGTCATATCATCGTAGTATAAAATAAGCAAATTACCATTGAATTTGTTCTTTTTCTTTATTTTCTTTGTGTAGGGGTCACATAGTTTTTGTAGGAGGGAGATTTTGTTTTATGTACTATTTTTTGAATTACAAACAAACAAAGGGACAACACGATTTTATTAAAGATTAATTTCTAAAGTTATTTTAAAGAACTAAAAGATGAATTGTATTTTTAGGATAACTAATTTCTGCATGATTTTTCCTTGAAGAACTAAGAGAGTAATTATATCAAATTGAGTGACTAAAAAACATTTAAATTTAAAATATATTTTTCGTTTTACAAATTGAATACTAAAACTTGTTTTGTTTTGCATCACCTAAGGATCTATAACTTTGCAATATTTCATCCCATCGAATTCAATCCTAAACCTTCACTCTCAATACTGACATAACATCCTCCTTTGCTACAAGAATTGAGTACAACTACTATATCTTCAATTGTAAATCAGAATCAAACTAATTAGTTTAGACAGACATTGGAAACTGGATCTACTTGAGAATATTAACCTGTTGCATAATGTATATATTTATATGTGAACAAGTTAAAGTATTAAAAATATATGTACATGATTCAACTATACATCTTGCATCTCAGATAAATTACAACCTATGAAGCCTGTGCAATGTTGTTAATTGGGAAGTGATCACACAACATTCCAAAATCTGAAGTACAGAATATGGCCAATCCTGTCTATAGAGGCTATTTGTGAGTTCCTATTTGGCTAGAGTTATTACTACATAGAATGCCGGCCATCACTCCTCTCCTTAGTTGGTCTTTCTTCTTGGATATCTTCCAACTCTTCGTCCTCTCCTCTCCTACCTGCCTGCTCCTTCCAATATGCAACCAATTTCTTCAGTCGAGCAATTTCTTTTGAAGAAACATTTTTGCTTGGATCATTCACAATTGATCTCACCCTTGATGCATACCTAAATTAGGATAAAATATAAACACAAGAAAATATTAGCCATATAAAACTTTGGGTGAAACATGTTCCTTTTTTGCATATTTCATTTAGTTCCTAAACAGAATTCTGTTTTTGTCCCCTGTACTTTCCTAAGTATGTCAAACATGGTTAATTGATGATTAAGGTTGTTACTTGACCGCAGAGACTAAACTATTAATAGAAAAATAAGGAAACAAATGCATTGGAGACTACATGTGAAAATAGCAAAAGGTTGAGACTAAAAACATAATTGCCCCAAAACTACTGAAGTGTTGAATGAAAACGTTGTTTCTTTTTGAAAAAACTAAAAGTAAACTAAGAAAACAAGGATTAAAAGAATATACATACATTAGAGAGTTATGCGTTTCATCCAAGCTTGATTCTGTTGGAGATACATTCACAAACATGAGAGTTTTGGCATTACCCCCAAGTGAATCACTCATCAACATCGTTAACTTGTGATTTCTGTAAGGTATGTGTTGGCCACCACAAGACAAAGCACTAATAACATCTCCGAGTGCTGATAATGATTTGTTGATACTTTGAGCTTCTTTAAGTTGATTACCTGCTGAGCCTGACTTTTTTACTCTTTCTGAGCCAGCAAGATCCACAAAACTTAACTGTATGACAGATTCAAAATAACAAAATTAACATCTATAATGCCTCAAGTTCAATAATGATGTTTTAAATTGTGCCATATTGATATATTTATACTTTTATTCAAGGTAAAAGACAATTAATGTATAATGATACCTTTCCCCTTGCAGTTGATTGGCTTTGAAGGTTGGTACTTTCAATGACAATTGATAGTATGAGATGAGATCTTGAGCTTTCGTCATTCATTCGTGTCCCTGATGTATGTCGCTGCTCAGCTCCCCTCTGTATTATGTTATTTAATTCCTCCGCAGTAGAAATGGACACAATTGTTACGTTTTCAACTGCTACCATTCCCTAAAATTAGAGTAAAATAAAACAATTACAATTAGGGAATACAATGCATGAATACAATAAGCTGTGTAATCCTACACCTTACAAGATATCAAATTTCAATTCTTTGCATTGAAGAACAAAATATCTAGAAATGGAAGTTTACATTCACAACATAGGAAAAATCACCTTTGAATCCTTCTTAATATCTAATTTTAAACGCTTTGCATTCTTGGGTAACAGAAGATCTACAAGTGTATCTTGATATAATTCCAACATATAAGCCTGCATCAAAGATACAAAGATGTCTACATCAGACAACAAAAACAGACTTTTGCAAAACTCATGATTTGTTGTGGTTAAGTTACTCAACATTAAACACATTGAAAGACAAAGAGAGAAAATATAATTTAATCATTTACCTATGCAAAATAAACACATTCAGTGGATTTAATGGCACGTGTATAAAATGCAGAGAGAAATATTCATTAATTGACATTTCACCATTGTTACCTTCAAGGAAAAAGAGTACTTGTTACCATCTCTCCTTAAAATCCTAAAAAGTTCTGCAGTGGCACGAGGGGTGAGCCCAGGATTTTTCTCAGCTCCATAGATTGTAAAAGTCTTTCCAGAGCCAGTTTGACCGTAGGCAAATATGCAAACATTATAACCATCTACAGCAGATTGCACTAGGTACTGCATTGAAAATGTAAAAAGTAAAACATCAGTAAGGAGTATAAAAATTGCTAAATCTATTTCCATGAATTTATTATCTAAAGCAAAAAGCAACTATGGTCTTTAATTTGTTATACTAATACTTGCCCTAGTATCCTCAAATACATCTTCTTGAGTGGCATCACCATCGAATACACGGTCATATATGTGCTGTTTCGATTTATCATCTTTCCATGGGTGCTCAACCGTAAACTCATCAACAGTAGTAAGAGAATCTCTTTCTTTGTTTGCAATCTCTTTTTCACTAAGAGGTCTTAACCGACAATAAACTCTTATTTTGCCTTTCATATCTGAAATCAAGAATCAAATTCAAATGTAGTTATTATATCAGTTATATATGTAAATCCACACATTCACATAAGCATAATAATTCTTGCATAGATGCTTTCTGTAAACCACCTTCTATGGTATTAAAATATCTCTTTCTTAGAACCTGCTCTTCCTTATAAAGCAATTCCATTTCAGCTAGTTGAGCCGCTTGCATCTTCAGAATGGCAGCTGTCTGTTCATTCTTTCTATCAATGTCCTACATGTAGCAAATAGGAATTTATAAAAAAATTAAATTTATACATCTAAAGTGAATGCCCGTGGCATTCTAACCAAAATGAAAATAAAATGAGCACCAAAACCTCTTTCATTTCTCTCAATTCTTCTAGTTCATCTAAATTGTTCTTCAAAGCAGCCACCTCAGAGTCCTTGACCGAAAGTGTAGACTTGGCCACAGTCAATTCTTGTCTAAACATATCCAGTTTTCGTTCAAGGTCATACGCCTGAGAGTTCAAATTCTTGCGTTCTTGCTCAAGTTTACATTGTAGAGAACTAATCTGCATTACGGCCACCACTAAGGCATTGATTGAACATCATCTTGGATTAAAGAATATGGATTTAATTGAAATAGAGTTCCAATATTCTATGTTACCTCTTCTTCACTCTTCTTCTCAGACTCAAAAAGCTTCTGTTCCAAAATCAACTTTTCACTTCTCAAGCTTTTGATAGTCTCTTCAGCTACAAGCAGCTCACCTTTACATAGTTTTAGGTCTTCTTCAAGTTTTTGTGACACCTAAGGCACCAACCGAAGTCCAAAAATTATACATTAGTGACAATGTCTATACTGCTCGGGAAGGAAAGAACAAATGAATAGCCAGCCAGTTTCAAAAACCATCTTACTTGGTTATTTTCTTGAAGCGTGTCCTTTTTGGTGGCGTTTTCTGTAACCAGATTACTCAGCTTGGCCATCTTTTCTTCCACGTTTCTTTTCTCTAGAATTGTAGCCTAATAGATTGCATTGCATAATCACTAAGACAGCTCAATAATGAATGGTTAAAATAAGACTACCTCCGTGAAAATTTAAGACCTTTACCTGAAGTTCCTTATCTTTTTCGTAGCATAATGACCTAAGTTTATCACGGTCACCAGTAACTTCCGCAAGACTCTGCTTATCAGCTTTTAAAGACTTTTTTAAGCCATCTAATTCTTGTAGCATTTCCTCTTCTTGTTTTTGCTTCTCACGCAATTTTTCTAGCAACTATTCAACATGATTTAAAAATATTACAACAAATAATTGAGACATGCATTTTACAGCCCAACAGTAAAAGGGTGGCTCAACGAATGTTCGTTTGATTCAGCTTATTTTGAAGAAACATTCACCTTTCTTGAGCACTTTTGGGGTAAAACAGACTGATTTCTCAAAGTTTTAGCAGAAGCAAACACAGTACACCATATCAAAAGATTGGTCTCTCCATATACATAATTTCATGCAAGAAATTGGTCTCTTTATCTACAAAAAGTAAAACTCAATTCTGGGTCTTGTCTCTAAATTTTTATTTTTAATTTGTGCATAAGCAAATTTTATCTTATTGGGAAATTAATTTCATTTTTTCCTTCTTATTTTCCTCTCCTACAAAGAGTTATTGAGAAGCTCGTACAAACAAGCCCTAACTCTATAGTCTAAAGCCACATTAGGATGAGATCTTTACTCTTCAAATAGAAGCAAATAAACCCTATGGATTTCTTTTACTATGCAATTACTCAAAAGAAATAATAATTTTAACGGTTCAGTTTGGAGTCTAATTTATGTCCTACATAACATACAATGAGCTAGTTTGGATAAAGTTATCAACAACTACTTAAAATAAAAGTAAATAAAAAAATAAATCAATTTTCTCTCAAAGTTAAAACCAACTTGTAGGTCAACTTACTTTGGAAGCCGCATTCAACTTGTCAAAAAGTTGAAGTGCATAACTAGATTTTAACCTATAGGAGAAGTTCAGTTCATTTTATTTCATTATTTCTTCTCCTGTAAGAACTCATAGAAAAGTTTATCTGAATTGAGCCAATAACATGTATTAGAAGCTTAGACTTACTTGATCAGCATTTGTTTGAGACTCTTCAACAAGTTTTGATAAATCTTGAACACGTTTTTCATATAATTCCAAATTAGAAGGCTTAAAATTTGTAGAAGTGTCTTCATTCAAAGAACCACCCACAGTAGATCGAGCTTTGGAATAGCGGCGCAGCATAACATCATTTATGTGTGTCTGAAGAGCTACACAAATTTCTTCTCCCTTCAAAAGAATGATATAATGACATTGATTAGTGAGGAAGAATGAATCAAGTCGACCACAAAACTAAGAACATGCCAATACCTGCTTAGTCTCAAACTGAAATATGTGAAGAACGCCTGCAACTCGCATTTTAAAAAATACTGCAGTATTGCTGCTTCCAAATTGCATTATGTCTCTCAACTCGGCAGAGTGCATATACTCCTTCGGAACAGGACGGAAAAAATGGACCTAAAAATAGTTCATACCAAAAAACATTTAATTAAACTAAAACTTGTTTTTAACAAGAAGTTTTAAGCCTTATAATATCATAATTTAATCATTTGTTTGTCATACCCCTCTTTTGTTGATTCCCAAAATAATTCGTCCAGGCAAGAGTCCAATAGGATCATCAATTTTGCGAACATTGAAGAAAACAGAAAACCCATAAGGAAGTGTTCTCAATATATGGAGAAATTGTTGTCTTGCATCATCTTTAGTCACATGAGCCTATAAAGGGAACAACATTCTAAATCAGACAATGAAGAAAGTCATAATATTTCATCAAATGTAATAGTTTTAGTTTAAGCAAATATTCATTTCCATGATCAAAACTGATACATAAGTGGAAAATGACTTTGTTAGATGCTCAGTAAATGGTTTTGAAATAAGATGAATAACACAAGCTACAGAAACAACAAATTAATCATACTTAACACTGATCAAAGGTTAAAGAAAAGCAAATACCAGTGAATGATAGCAAGAAAGAATGTCCAACTCCCATTCCCGTTTTGCTCGAGTCATTGCTATTTGTCTAGGCAGAAATTGCTCCAGGAACGAATTCCAGTCACTGATCAATACAAAAATCTCAGAGTTGATAGAATCAAAAGAGAATAATAAAAAAGAGGTCCATGATCATAACATTATTAATCAAGAGAAGCTAAACGCTTTCGAAATAAAGTTTATGACAAGATGAACATTGAAAATCACTAACGTGCATGATTCAGGTCTTCTAACAAATCCTATCTCAGCCAAGATTTGCAATGCAGAAAGCTGAGCAGCGTCATCCCTTCCAATAGGATAGTTACCCAAAATATAATCATGCTGCAACTGTAACAACATATCCACGCAGAACAATTAATATCTTGAAGGTAATTGCAATTTTATTCAACGAAAACTAGATATAATCTAATTCACTCATACAACTGAGACAAAAAAAAAGGCATACCTGTACATAGGACAACTGCAAAAACATTGGATCTGTAACAGCTTCATCTGATTCACGAAATAACTTTTTCTTGAATATTAGCTTACAGTGCAAAATGTCTCCCTTGCTTCGTTCTTTAACTGCCTTAAATTCCGCCAGCAGATCACCGATATATTTATTATCATCTAACCCAATGTACTCCTCTGAGTAACAACAAAAGAGCTGTTAGACTACTGATCTCGTTAAGAATAATGATATAAACAAGCAAGTAGTGGAAGAAAACATGCCATTCCCAGAATCAGGTGACTTGGCCCCGGTAACAACTTTTCGACATTCAAATAAGCTAAAGCTCGAGTATGTTGACAATTTAATGATCCCGGCAAGTTCCTGAAGCAAATGTAAGTTGATGAATACAAGAATTTAAACTTGATAAAGTAAACACAATTGAAGCAATCGAGAATCAGTTTAGACAGAAAATTACTATTGCTAAGTTTGGATAAACTTCTTAACAAATATTACGGAAGAAGAAAATAAGGTGGTGAAATAAATAAAACATTAGTCATAGGTTTAAAATCAACTTAAACACTTTACCTTTTTCAAAAACTCTCCCATTTAACTTCCCCAAAACTGAAGTATATAAGTTGGATTTAACTTGAGAGAAGTTTGATTCATTTCACCTCTCTATTTCTTCCTCATAAATCCTATAAATGTTTATGGAGAAGTTTATCCAATCTATGAGCTATGTCTAAGACAGTATAGTAGTAGGGTGTTAAAGTCATAATCATAGTTAAATTGATACTGTGTAAACAAAACCTTCTTCCTATTAGCCATATATGAAGCAAAGTTCACCAAGTGAAACCCTTCCATCTAAGGACTAAATCATTCCATGAATCACACGTCCACAAAAAAACCATAATAGTTTTAAGAAGTTTACAGTCCTATTTCAATTTCCTCATTCTTCCATATATGTTATGCACATTTGCATCAGTTAGAAATGTATGCTGGATGCCCAAATCCTAGAAGAGATATCACATAAGCATTCAAGGGCTTCGAACAACCTCAACAGCATCAGCAACTGTTGTTGACAAGTCATATGTAATTTCTTCAAATGTTTCATCCAGAAAAAACACTATAGTTGTAAGCTTTTTCCCGGTCAACATGGCTTCAATCTCAATAGGTCCAGGTATTATATGTCTAGGACCAGCCTTGACAGAGTGCTTCAAAGCATTTAACGTATTTAAGGCAAGGGCTCGGATCTCAGCATCAGCAATCACACCATGTGCCACATTATGAACATATTCTGACAGATATGCTCCAGTGTCTTTACTGGGAGGCATGGACAATGCACATAAATACATAAGCTCCCATGCTTTAATCAAGCATTCCCTGCTTTTTCAAACCAAAAAGGTGTTAATTACTACCATGAGTCATGACACATGAATCACTGCACACAATACAAATGAAATTTACATACCTCTCAGGGTTGTTTCTCGTTTGTTTTGATATCTGGAGAAAAAGTTCATCTCGGAGTTCTGAACGCTTCAAACTTTGCTTGTATAATTTGCCAACAAGCTCAACTCGTTCATCTAAGTTTATTGGAGTTACACGATCAGATGAATCAACTCCAGTATATTTCAAAATTATTAGAAATAACTTTGTTGCTCGGCTTGCCAAGTCACTATTCAGCTTAAGTAAAGATGTAGGTATTGGATCCTGCAGGAATTACCAAGTTATCTTTTCATGTACCAAAAGAATAAAATTAACCATACACTATGGAAATATTGGTATTTGATTACCTTTTGGAAACAAAGCATGTCCTCAAATGTAAATTTCTCACGAACTTGGGGGCCTACAGATCTTTTTGAAAAAAATCCACGTTTTCCAGCAGACTGAATTTGTTTATGCATCAGTTTTAAGAATCCTTCCACCTTTAACAAACAACATTGAGGAAAACTTCGTGATGACAAATGACCATGCACTTAATTGAAGCAATAAACTAAAAACTATCCTTAATGCAGGAACTTAGACGAAACTCATTGAGACACAAATTACAAGGGAAGCATAATTATTCAAGAAACCTATATATAGTCCAACCTGGAATCTATCAATCAAGGGTACAGCTCCAGCGAGTTCTGCTGGAATAGCAGTTGATAGGGTTGTTGGTGTACTGCAACATACAAATAAAATAGAAAGTTAAAGTCTGAAGAAGCTTGCATATAGGCACATAGAAAACTCACTCTTTGTCATTAACTAGGCACTCAATTCAAGGGGAAAATCTTAGTAACTATAGACATTTTCTGGCATGCAACAAAACATGATGATGGCTTTCCTAGAGGTGCAACGGATAAAGTTTCAAATGCAGCAAGACATAATCTTTCATGGATACAAAATAAAAAATGCGTAAAAAAAGTACTGGTTCATATGTAAAATTTGAAATAGTAATTTAGATATTCTGCCTATCTCTTGTATTCCATAGCTTAATATCTTCTAACATGAGCATTCCAAATCATAAGATGCTAATTTCTACCAAAATATTGATTATTAAACATAGAATGTAAATACTTATTTGAATAATCTCCAATGTATATCCAGAAGAAAAGATGATACTCACGGTGGTGCGAAATTAGAGCCATCACTATCATAGCCATCACAATTGCTAACAGATGCATAGTTGTGTAATGGAGTAGCCTCATTGCCATTGCTGGAACCAAAGGAAGATCTGTTTGTTCTAACACTGTGGGCACTGGATGGTGGCACGTCAATGGTCATTTTGTTAAGCGAAACCAGTTAAACAACAACGTATGTTCCTCTTTATGTCCCTCCACTGCGCAAAAAAAACAGATACATAAGTAAAAATTACACCACATACACTGAGACACCACTTAAAACTCTATTTATTCAGAAATAAAATCAGATAAGAAATGTTAATGTGCGACAACTAAAAAGCCAAAAACCTCCCACGAAGTAGCAACACAACCAAGAATAAAAAGCCTATGAATTGCAGCAGCCTAAAACCAAACTAAGCCATCAACACACACCAACAGACCAAACCGTTAAAACGAATGGACAGTCCTGAAATTTTTCAAAAACAGCAAGAAAACAACAAACGGAGACAAGACAATCCCAGAAACCGAAATGCTTCAACATTGAACTAGCAGGTACAAGATGGGCGAAAGTCAGAAGCTTGCACACTTCCAAGTACCTCACTTGCAATTTCCATATATATTCACCAACTCAAACAATAAAACAAACAAAAATTGAAAACAGAAAACATAGGAAAATATAACCTTTGCAGCAGCAATAAGACCAAATGAGATGTGCTGTGCAAGAGAGAGAGAGACAGAGATCTGGGTGAAGTCAATGAGAGTGGATTCTTGTTACAAATGAGAGAAAGGGGTGTTCTTGATTTGAGACGGAAGCTTATACCGATGGACAAATGGAAGTGAGAGAAAGTCACGAGAGTATTATTAAACACCAAGGCTTTTTGGGAACTCAAACACCTTTCTACTTTCTTCTTCTTCACTCACAAAACAGCCTTCACATAAACAAAACACACAGAAACGATTACGCGACAAACATGAATGAGATACACACCCCCCACATGGCCACATTCGTATCATTTAACATTTACCATAACTCTTCTGCTTCCATAAACAAATGCCAAATGTTTATTTAAATGAAATTTATTATAAAATTTTCCCAGCTATAAAATATTTCCTTTGAAAAAGTAAAAACAAATGGACAGAATAAAAACAAAAAACTCCCCCTGTCATATAATGCAGTGAAGTAATAATTTCAATATTGATTGCTGTTATTAATGCTAACAAACAATAACTTCCATTAAATTGGTGAGATTAATAATCAATGTTCTGAAAAAAATAACCTTTTGTTTACCCTGGGAAGCTATACACTGTATATTTTAGTTTTATGTTATGAAGAATATTTATTTAAATGTGTGTGCCGTATGGAATATAAAATGTGGAAATAATGAATAGGCAATTTGAACAAGGCAAAGTGGGGCCCACAGTCTTTGTGCAAATTTTGTCCCTGTCTGTCTCCGGCGGGAAGAGGCCACCCAAAAGTTCGTGCTTTCTCTCTCTTCACTTTCCCTTTCCAGCACAAACCTCTGTGTGTCCAATCTTATATTTGAATTTAATAGTTATTCAAACTACTAAGTTCTATATTTTTAAGCAATAAACTTTTGGTAAAATTTATTATATAAAATGGAAAATTAAAATCAGTTATTCCACCAAATAATTGACTTTGCTGCATTCTGTAACCAAGCTAAAACAGTCATGTGAGGATAAAGCAGCACAGAGACAGTTCATTGGAAACAGTTTTTTTAGTTTCATTTATTCGGTGGATACCATATCTATGTCTTTTTTTAATGGCCCAATAATCTCAGTAAGAATGGTGTTGAAAAAAATAAAGAATCTTATTCAATCGGTAAAACACTACAAGGGATTTTTTTTTTTTTTATAATTATGTCGTGTTTTAATTATTCATATCTAACAATGTATATAACTAGAAATAAAAGTATAAGCTTTATTGAAGTTTAAGTTTGTTATTGATATTCTAAGAATTAGGAAGGGGTCTTCAGTTATGTAGTTTTGTCTGGTAAATCTCACTTACTGGTGTCTGATTATTTTTATGTTTGTAGCTTTGAGAGCATTGCTAGTGAATGCAATGTTTGTGGGATAAGTTTGTGGATGTTTCTGGGGTATACTCCACCCTTACTTCTTAATTTTTTGTTTTGTTTAGAAAAAACGTTTTTTATTTATTTGTTATTTTTAAAAGTCAAGGTAATATTATTTATTTGTTTCCAGTTATATTTACTTTTTTTTAATATTTAACTGATTTATGTTTATGCATTTATTATGAAGTATAAGTAAAAAAGGATAAAATATAATATATTAGAACTGTTTTATTGGTAAAAAAACTTAACCATCCTTTTTTTAGTAAAATCCTTATAAAACATAAAAAGAAATGGAAAAGTTTTTTTTTTTTCGATGGTAAGACTTGAATGGATATTTTTGTTTTATAACAATTTTAATTCGCATTGAAACAAAGGTAATAAAATAAATATTCAGTAAACGTATTAACATCACGTATTTACTAGAGATAAATCATTTGAGTTCAATTCCTTACTCATGCATAATAAAATTCTTTAGATAAACTTCACTTTTGCCATAAACCAATTTTATTTTTAGTGAATATTCCAGATGCATTTTTGCATACTTAAATCTGAAGCCTTAGTTAAAATATCTGAATCCAGTTTAAGTTGAACCAACAACAACGTGTTGATAAAAATAAATATTTTAAAATTAAAAAAATATTTCAAAACTAATTATTGTAAAGCTTGTTGTCTTTTATATCTACAAGAAGGAACTCAGATATTAAATAACTTACTTGTTAACAATTTATATTCACTGTTCACAATAAACGAAAGTATATTCCTTGGCGTTTTTGTTGCCCTTGTTAACTTAGAAAAATAATGGAATTATTTTTAATTTTTAATGACTTATTTCAGAAGTTGTGATTTTTATCATTTTAAAAACTTAAAAAATAAAAATAAAAAGGATAACATTGGCAAATTGTTCTCACGGGTTTGTTACTAGATTGTTTTTAGGACAGATTTCCTTGAAATCAATATTAACTACACATATTATTTTTATTACAAATACATATCTAACTTATATATTTCTCTTAAAGGTACATTTATTTTTTAAAACTTGATACATACTAATCATATCTGTATCTTATTAACATAAACACATTTACTCTCTAGGACATGTAAATTTGAAAAACAAAGTTTGAAGTTAAATGATGGATGAAAAAAACTTTTAAAAGCTTATAAATATACTCTGAATATTTATTTTTTATTTTCTATAAACAATACTTCTCTAAAATTTTAACGTTGATTATATATATATAATTGATTATAGGTTAAGTTTTATAATTTAACGTAATCAATTATTATAATTATTATATGTTAACGTACTCCGTTATATATATAAATAATCGATTATATATATAAT
>Ga0123340_1001978_pt1 | contig 17952 bp, 8 predicted proteins | sample SirMexnodulemix_FD_89961 | JGI IMG/M metagenome (GOLD analysis project Ga0123340, IMG submission 89961) | Root nodule microbial communities of legume samples collected from Mexico - Siratro Mexico nodule mix | ecosystem: Host-associated > Plants > Roots > Nodule | place: Mexico: Nepantla... | reverse complement strand
TAACTGCTATAAAAAAAAAAAAAAAAAAAAAAAAAAAAAAGGCAATAATTTCAATTTCGCAAAAAAACCCTAAAAAAATATTTTAGAGAAAAAAAACAATTTATTCATCCTTTAGAAACTAAAATAAATATTTTTTGAGGGATGAAATACCTTTTTTTTATATAATCACTATCATCAAAACACACTAAATTTATAAAAAGTGAAATCATGTTTAAACCAATAGATTTATGTTTGGATAAAAATTAGAAACTTCTGCAAATGGCAAAGTGTATTCTTGATTTTTCAAAAAGTAAAAAACGAATTATCAGTGCAAAAGCAATTTATACTATCGCTATTAGTGTCGAAACATCCACTAGGACGCTAGAACAATTGATTATAAAATATACGTCTATATTGAATCAAGAAAACTGCTATAACTAACACTATTTAGTTGGTATAAATAGGTAAAAAATATTTTGTAAATACCAAAACTAAACAAAAATTTGACCTCTTGAACTTTAAGATATAGGTATAGAATAATATATATTAATTAAATGATATTACAAAAAAATGTAAATTGGTTTAAATATCAAATAATGGAACATAAGATAGATTCGTAGTAAAATATCTATAAATACTGATTAATTGAGAAGTACAAAAATTCTATATTATGTGTTGTTAGGACGGATAAGGATGTTATTTACAAAGGTATCTTAGATATCATGAATTTTCTTAAATTCTATTGAGTGAAAAATGTTAAACAATCTTTATAAACAATTATTTAAATAGTTGACGAAAGAAAATGACCATGCTAAATATTAGTACATGAACTTTCTAGATCATTCAAGTCCTATACAATGTTTCAAATACTTTTCAAATCTTCACGTAACAATAAGTATTGGTAATATACCACTCTCGTTTTTCAATTAAAAAAAAAAGGAATGTTAGATTACTGAAATGGTCATTTAGAAAAACTTGTTGATATAATAAACAAAAATATGTTAAGTATATAATAAAAGAAACATGCTATGACTAATATCAAGTATTAATATAAGGCACACAAAATATAATTACTACACTTAACCTCCCAAAACAATATATATATACATATATATATACTATTTTTCATTAAATAACAAAGTAATACAAAACTTATTGATAGACAAATCCAAAACGTTTTATTTGAATATCTAGGTGAAACTTTCTTTGTCTTTGTGTAGACAAAGTATAACTATTATACTTAGCCTACCAAAACAATATACATATACTATTTTTCATTAAATAACGAAGTAATACAAAACTTATTGATAGACAAGCCTAAAATGTTTTATTTGAATACCAATAATTTAATATCTAGATGAAAACATCTTTGTCCATGATAGATGTGTGGGTGTGTGTTGTGGGTGTGGGTGTGTGTGTGGGCGTGTGTTGTGGGTGTGTTTGGGAGGGTGTGGATGTGTGTGCGCGTGTGCATTGCGTGTGTGTGTGTGTGTAGATGGGTGGTTGGGTGTGTGCCTGTGCGTGTGTTTGTGTGTGTGTGTGTGCAGGTACGCGTGCGTGTGCTATGTGTACGTGTATATGTGCGTGTGCGTGCGTGTATGTGGGTGGGTGTGTGCCTATGCGTGTGTTTGCGTGTGCATGTGTGTAGCTGAGCGTGTGTCTGTTGTGTGTACGTGTGTGTATGCGCGCGCGCGTGTGCGTATGTGTACTTTACAGTTACACTTACGGTCCAAATAATACTTACTTATATTTTGCAAGAGTAGTTTATCTAGTGAAACTCAATATGTTGATTGAGAATTGGACATTGTCTTCATTGACAGATGAACTACTATAAAAGCATACTATTAATCCTTTTTATTCCTTATCTTTTTATATTACTTGTTATTTAACTATAATTAATATTAAAAAAATGAGAGATTTGCGAAAAAAAAATTTTGAAAAGTCTTTTTAAACATTTCCTATGTGTATTTGATGTTCTTCATCATACTCAATCTCTTAGTAAATGTTTTTTTATAAATTAAATTATCGTGTAACTACATACTATGAAACTATATCTTTTAAAAATTTCAAAATGTTTAAAACTACAATTCAATATCCTCTTCCTATGTTTTATGTTTAGACATATTTTTCACCTTCTTATGTTTTATATTTAGACATGTTTTTCACATCTTTTGATAATTAGGCATTAAAGAATTCGTTCCTTCAAACTAAATAGACTCATCACTGTAACTCCACTAACATAAGCTAGTAATTGAATTAGTATTTATTGAAGTTACACCCATTCTTTAGGTGTGCGATGATGAGCAGGTTGTATTCCTTCCCACAAGCATAAGGTAAAAAAAAATTAATGGAAAATCTTTTCTTTTGAGTGTCTTAATGAATAGAAACATACATTTCAATCCTTTTTTATACTTCATAAGGAAAATCATGAATTGAATTAAGGTTTGAATGAACTTATTGATACCTTTATGCACCTGTCAAATATACATTTATTTTCTAATAGAACCTAGCCTTTGTGAGTTGGTGGGTTTTCTAAACCATTTTGATGATATATTATATAGAAAAAGATATTATTCATGTTGGAAAACACATCCAATGGATGTTCTAAAGCCAATTACTAACTCAAAATATCCCATAGCTCTACTATGTATGATTTGATGTGATGGTGGGATATATTTAGATAGTTTGTCATCTACCAACGTGTTAATTGTATTATCATTGTAGGAATGGTGTGTATGTTGCTCTCCAATCCATAAAATTTAATACAAAACATTTAAAATATTTTTAGTTATATTAATAATCCTTCAAAACATTAACAAAAAAAATATATTTAAATGGATAAATTAAATATTTTTCCTAAAAAGCTCACATCATCAATTTCACTTTGCAAAAAGCTTTAAAGATAACATTTATTTAATGCCCATTAATTCAATATTTACTTCTTTTATTAGAAAAAGGAAATGATATAATTATTTGTGTAATATATAAATGAAAGAAATATTTATGCAAAAAATAAAATAAAAAGTTAATTTCATAATAAAAAATAATAAGGAAATGTTTTATCAAAATAAGAAAAAATATTAGTATTTTATAATACTAAAATAGAAATAATTATTCTTTTTATTTTTGTCATTCGTACATTGAACAAATAATTATAAGTGTTCAAGTGGATGAAGGCTCCACACTTTAACGTGTTTCTTTCCTGCATGTGATCTCGTTAATCAGTAAGTACATAATTCACTGTAACCTATGAATTAATTTAATGTTTTCAGTTCTAATAAAATTACCAAGTTTTAATTTTTATCCTTTAAAAAAATTAAAATTCTGTTTTTATTCTTACTTTTATATCGAACTAATTAACGAGTTATTTATTTTAGAGTAAAATAATCATCCAAAATGATATCCACTAGTGTATTTAATACAATGTTAACAAATGCTATTTAAAAAAATTCTATATCTCTAATTATATATTTTATATCTGCTTTAAGATGAGCTAATAGGAAAAAAAAAAGCAATAATTTCTATTTCGGAAAAAACACTAAAAATATATTTTTAAAAGAAAAATCATTTATTCATCATCCTTTAGAAACTAAAATAAATAATTTGAGGGATGAAATACCTTTTTCTTATAAAAACTATCATCAAAACACACTAAATTTATAAAGAATAAAATCATGCTTAAACCAATAGATTTATGTTAGGATAAAATTAGAAACTTCTGCAAATGGCAAAGTGTGTTCTCGAATTTCAAGAAAATAAAAAATGAATTATCAGTGCAAAAGCAGTTTATACTATCCCTATTAGTGTCCAAACATCCACTAGGACCCTAGAACAATTGATTATAAAATATAAGTTTATATTTAATCTAGAAAACTGCTATAACCAACACTATTTAGTTGGTATAAATAGGTAAAAAATATTTTGTAAATATCAAAACTAAACAAAAAGTTGACCTCTTGAATTTTAAGATATACGTATATAATAATATATATTAATTAAATGATATTACAAAAAAATATAAATTGTTTAAAAATCAAATAATGTAACTGAAGATAGATTAGTAGTAAAACATCTTTAAATACTGACTAATTGAGAGGTACAACAACAAAGAACATTATTAAGTAGGAATAAGAGTTTATTATTACACTCCGAAGGGCTGTATTATTCTCTAAAGGGATGAGCAAGAGTGTCACCTATCCAAGTTCTCATAATCGCATACAATAAAACTTACACGAAACAATACCAATTGCTAAATCCTGGCACCAGACGCTACTATTAAAATTCATTAGACCTCTTCAAACTTTGATTGCTTCAATTATATATATATTATAGATAAATAACAAAGAATGCAATATGATCGTAATGTACAATATCTTCAAATCCTTTCTGCATTGGCATTATTGCTGTCCAAAGGAGACCTTAGTGGACTTTAAATTAAGAGCCAGGGAAGGTTTGCTGAGTGTTCAAGCAAGATTGATAGTGAAAGAAACATAAGGGTGGGCATCGGAATCACCTGCAAGCCCAGCCATCCCAGTACCTACTTCATCCTCAGTCTTCCAGTATGCACTGCACACAATTTAAAAGATACAGTATGAGCATGTAAATTAGTCAAACAAATTAAGAGGCAAAAAGTAGTGTGCATTAAATTAACAAATAAATATTATGTAGAGGAAGGCAAGTTCGTTGAAGTACAGGAACAGAAGTACCCAAATTGGGTTTATGAGCAGACATAATGAGAATATGCACATATACAAGGAATGAATCTTCAAGGTAAGATCCGAAAGAATAGTGTAAAAGATTTCAAGTTGGGATACCTTCTTATAGACATGCCACATACTCTTTTAATGAAACCATCTGCCTAATTTAACTTGATATTTTAATCTTAATCATTCGAACTAACAACGATAGAAATCCAATCCTTTTATTTCTCACGTACGATTGACTTTATCACCACTCACAATGAAAAGGAAAGATCAAATATCTAATTCACATTCATAAGGTTTTCTACAATCTCAATCTACATTTTTTCTTCTATTTTTATCTAGAGAATCTCAAGACAAATTATAAGAGCTTCAATTTTTTAAAATAACTATCTATATCAACAACTTCCTGTGTTTTAAACTGCTGTTGTACATTGGAAACTGCAAACAGTCCAGTACCACATTTTTGTCTATTTGAACAAGTATACCATATATTTAGGCAAAACCCAAACAACTTTTTTTTTGTTTATTCTCTCCTCTTTCATCTAGCTGTAAAACATGTCAACGACTCAAATGAGTTTAAATTAGCCAGGGATTGAGACCCCATAGCAAAACCAAAATAGAACACAGATCGTAAATCCATCTGTTGTGTGCCTCTGTAAATTAGCCCTGGCAGTGAGTAAATTTGCCAAGGGCTATAAATTCTAAAAAGGGTAATACACCATAGTCATTGATAAGCCACTTGCCTGTTTGTACTATCACTCAACGCTTCAAGGATAGCGCGTACTTTCTTCTCAGATTTTACAGAAGGAGCTAAAACGCATGCCTGGAATACCCAATGCTCAGTGATCAATATTTGAAAATAGGGAAGCAGGGGTGATTAGATGGAACTTTTATTTCAATAGAGTATGTATTACCAAGAAAGATGGCGGCAGACCATATCTCAGAATGCTCTCAGCAAATAAACGCACAGCACAAAAGTGCATCCAGGAACTGAAAACCTTTGGGAAAATATATGGTAAAAAGTAGTGAGAAAGAACCATGACATTTTAGAATAACAAGGACAGAATAATTGTTGAGTGGAAAAAAGGTAAAACAACTAAAAAATTAAGTTCAGTAAATGCTACTAAATTAGGAGAGAAACTTGGGAGCATACTACAAATGCCAGTTTCAGATAGGCTAGTATAAAAAGAGGCATATCAAGGTATAAGAAATCCACCTTCAAAATAATACTTTAACTAGGCATGTTTCTATAATCTCCTTTGTTTCGTACCACTTCCTGTAAATCCTGACATACAATATTCTAAGGTGTTTCTACAAATTAAATGACGTAAAAAAAGATTAATACCTCTCCATAACTGGTAAAACACCACTGCAACAGAGAAGCCCTCAATCTTTCCTGATCTTGTACCAATTTATCTAACTCTTGCTTTCGGTTCTCGTGCGTTTCTTGACTGTATTCAAAGTCACGAATCTAAATACAATGACATAAAAGTTAAATTAAGCACCTTTCATGAACTCATGAATTGGTACTAACATTGGCATTAGGTATCATGCATTCTTTCATACCACAAATTTCCATTAAAAAGTGGCAGGACTAAAATCCAAGAGAGAATACAGATATTACCAATTTTAACAAATTTAAGCCAGTATATGTATATTAATATAAATACTTACTTGGAACCCTTTTTCCCGTGCACTAGTTCTAAAATTATCTGCAACACGACTGAAGAGTGTTACAGTATAAAGAGCATATTCGTTGTCCTCGTACAACTTCTTAGAAGACCTGGGGACCTAAAATATTTATCCTAAACACAATGAGAATAAGAAATAATGCAAGGAAAAACAACAAGCTCAAAATTATTAACAGTGTCAAAAACATAATTGGAGTATTTAGATTAATTAAAGGGATTTTGCAACTAGGATCCATTAACAATAATTCAAGGGAAATAGCAAAAGAAATTCAAATTTGTGAGACAATATGGTACTGCTTACCACATAATTTGTCAATGTTTCGTAGCTTGAAAGCCAATCCTTCTGTGAATACTTGGAAACAATTGCAAGGAGGGTAGTTAAATTCTCTGAAGTTATAATGTCCTCAGGTTTTACCAAGTTGGAAAGATCACGGACTGCTAAGCTGAAATAGTAAAGTACGTCAGCAAAGAAATAGAACACACTGCCTCCAATCCTTAATAAAAGACATATTATCATTAGTGTGTGATTTTATGAATAAACAGTGAGAAGAGGATTTTAAAAGTCACTAAAAACAAGGGTAAATTTGGGGCATTTGTAAACATTTTTTTTTAAGAAATCGACAAAGTCAACTAAATAAATTATTTTTATTTGTGTGATTTAGTTTAAAGTGTCATATATTAAGCACCAAAGACAGTACAATATTTGAAAACAATATCAGTCGAAACAACATCCACACACCTTCCAGTTTGCTTTCGGTTGATAGCATTAAGCTGACTACGAATATTGTTATACTCAGAAACACGAACCTGGAATGAAAGACAAAAGTTTCAAGGGCCAAATAAAATAAAATCTGCAACATGCAAAATAAGCAGGGATTTTGTTCTTTAATATACTATTATTTAGATAACAAAATTAACAACTGGGGGCGACAGAAACAACTTTAGTGGGTTCTCTTGTAATTAATGGCCAAGGTGGGTGTTGATCACAATAAATTGTCATGTAACTTAAGGAAGGATCTGAAATGAAGTTATTTATAAGTGAGATACCAAGCTGTAATTAATGTCACAAATGATGAACAGGACAGTATCAGTAAAATCAACAACATAAAGTGGCTGACGTGGTATTTGTGAATTGCACACAGCAAAGTGTCTCCTCCTTATCTTATGCAATAATTTAGCAATGAGTCTACTATATGATATTGAACAAACTAAGGTCCTCAAACTACAAGTCACATAAAGTATAAAGGGTCTATAACTCTGATAGAGGTCAACAAGGAACATGATAGACATGAGAACAACGATTATCTATCAGTGACTCTGCAAGCAAAAACAGAGAGAGAAAGGTAAATCCTCAGTCATTTATATTATGAAGAACCATCATCACCAGTGTGTGATTCACAGGTTAAATCTTATTCCTTTTCCTTGCATGACTACAAAACCAACCTACTGAGTTACACGATTAAGAAACTCACCACAGTTGACAGTGTGATAGCAGCACCATAGAAAAGGTTGCCCAATCAGATGTCAAGTTTTAACTTTTAATTAAAGTCCAGGGAAGCCTAAATCACACAGCATCTTGAGTTAAACAGAAAAACATACAGTTGATTAAATTGCATGTTCCTCATGGATTCAACCATCTAAAATGAGGGGTTCACGTTGGGAGGAAAAGTGAGGAATCTAAATATTGATATGTAAATGGTTGAGATCCACCACTTTTTCTTAAGTGAACACTGTTAAACTACAACATGATTAGAGTCAATGTGTAATGATGTTGCCTAGTTGTAACATAAAAGGCACATTTACGAATTTTCTTCAAATTTGAGCTTTGAGTTGTTGTAACCATATCAGCTCACAAATGACTAACATAATTTTTGCACTTGATTTTGTCGTAACATTTTGTTTCTTACTTTTCATGATTTTAAGTTACCTCCAATAAGTACACAATATCCTGAAGCGAAACACCTATCGCTTTGTTACCCTACCCAATCTACGTCATACCCAATAGTTTGAATATTTCCTTATTCTTCATAAATAAGGCATTTACCAAGAGAATTCTTAAAGTACTTTAGGATTTGTACGACTACATCCCAGTGATCTTGAAAATAATGAGTTTAAAAATTGACTTAATACACCCATTACAAATGCAATGTCAAGTATACCAACTAATCACCTATAAGTCATAGGGTCCAAATATGGTTCTGCTTGATCAAGTACAAGTTCAACACTTAGATCCATCAGATGTGTCCAAATGTTTAGCCATTAACATCCCTGTTTCTCTAGAATGTTTGGAGCATATTTTCTCAAAGATATGACCAAGGCATACTTGGACTATGCAACTTTTGTACCAAGGATATACCTCGAGTGTGCAAGATCTTTTGTCTGGAATTGTTGAGTAAGATATTGTTTTAGTTGGACAATACCCTCCTTATCAATATTTCTGATATATTTTCAAGAACCCTATTAGAAGAAGTCGTTGCTTGGAGGGAAAGGCTGCATAGGGACTCACAGTCTGCATCATCGTCCTACACATACAATATTGACGTTTCTTATGACAGAGTGGACGATGCTTCTCAAACTATCTAACCTTCCTGAGGCCTGCCTAGATGTTCTTAACAGATGACTCAATAACCATCTTTCCTACAAAAGCCAGAGTTTTCCTTCTAATAGAAGGTGATGAAGATTCCAAGAGGAGTTGTTGGTCATTATGAGCTCAACTAGTCTTCTTTTATTACATCACCCTCAAACATAGACGCTGAAGTTGTTGTTGAAAGTAGGCATCTCATGTACAATATAACATGCTAAAGGGAAATGTGGCTTTTATCCTGGAATGGCATTCAAAAGCACAAAGGCACAAAGGCTAGCAGTTAAGAAAAATAAGGAAGAAGAAGCTTTAAGAAGGTAAATACATCCTAGGGGAAGATGATAGTAAAATTAAGAATGATCAACATCAATTTGTATTATTCCAACCTGATGAGTGCCAATCTGAAAGTGTCTAAACCATGCACACGGTGATTGCTTATGGACCTACAAAGATGACATATCATATCATCTTGAGATTAAATTGGAAGACTTTGTCTATGAGCTTTATGGATCAAGGCCGAATGATATACATAAAAGGGATCCTTCCCTATAAGAAAGATTGTGAACCCCTAATCTTTAAGGAAGAAGAAGAGAATGTTGCGGTGTTGATGTGCTGAAAAATTGAAAGGGAAGATTTATGAGGAATGGAGGCCAAGGGTGAAGAGTTAACACCCAAACAGCAAAGGGAAATAGAAGAGATTATTAAAAACAATTAGGAGGTGTTCTTGGAAGCCAAGGAATTACTGCCGAGGAGAGTCGTGGATCATAAAATTCCATTGAAAGAGGGGCTGGAAGCGATTAATGTGAGGCCATATAGGTATCCTCATTTGATGAAAACGGAAATTGAAAAACAGATGAGTGTTAAAGGCAGGTATCATTCGGTCCAGCAATAGCCTTTTTAAGTCCAGTCATTTTAGTCAAAAAGAAGGATGGGATTTGGAGGTTTTGTGTGGATTATAGGACATTGAACAAGGCTACTATACTTGAAAAATTTTCCCATAACAGTTATTGAGAAGTTGCTTGATGAGTTATATGGAGACGGCTATTTCTCAAAAATTGATTTGAAGGCGGAATATCACCAAATATGAATGCAGGAAGATGAGACATTAAGAGACTGCATTCCGCACTCACCAAGAGCATTATGAATCATTGGTTATGCCCTTTGGGCTGACCAATGCACCAGCCACTTTCCAAAGCGCAATGAATGAGGTTTTGCAGAATTATTTGAGGAAATTTGCACAATGAATGAGGTTTTGCAGAATTATTTGAGGAAATTTGTGCTTGTTTTTTTATATGATATTCTCATTTATAGTAGAAAGTAGGAGGATCATTTAGGGCACCTTAAGATAATCCTAAAGACTTTGCAGCACAACAAGTTTTATGCCAACATGAAGAAATGTGAGTTTGGCAAGCAAGAAGTACACTATTTGGGTCACGTGGTATCCAGGGAAGGAGTGAGGATGGATCATCAAAAGGTGGCTACGATTGAATAGTGACGGACACCAAAGAATATCAAAGCTTTGAGAGGTTTCTAGGGTTTGACAAGGTATTATAGGAGGTTTATTCAAGATTATGGAAAAATAGCTCGACCTTTGACTCAGTTGTTGAAGAAAGGAGGGTTTGTATGAAATGATAAGAGTACGGTGGCTATGGAGAAATTAAAGAAGGCTATTACCTGTGCACCAGTTTTAATACTGCCCGATTTTAATAGGCCCTTTTGCATTGAGTGTGATGCCTCGGGCAAGGGAATAGGGGTTGTGTTATCACAAAATAAGAGATCCACTGCCTTTTTAAGTAAAGCTTTGGCAGAAGCTTCATTGGCAAAGTCAATATATGAGAAAGAGTTGATGGCTTTGGTGTTAGCCATTCAACATTCAAGGCCCTATCTGTTGGGTAGAAAATTCACAATGTACACTGATCAAAGGAGTTTGAGATGTATACTGAAACAAAGGATAACCACCCAAAATCAACAAAATTGGTTAGCGAAATTGATGGGTTATGATTTTGATATTGTGTATAAAGCAAGAAAGAACAATATAGTAGCAGATGCTCTGTCTCGGGTGGTAGAGGAAAGTGCAAAAGGAAAAGCAGATTTGTTGTCATATCTATACCATACTGGTTAGGTGCAGAACAAATTCAAGAAGAAGTGCAGAAGGATGGGGATCTGCAAAAGATCATAGAAGAGCTGCATAAGGATTCGGGATCAAATGGCAAGTATACTTGGAGAATGATAAGCTACACTATAAAGAGAGGTTGGTGTTATCTGCTACTTCAGTTTGGATTCCCAAATTATTGAAGGAGTTTCATACTACTCCAGTGGGGGGTCATTATGGAGTCTTCAGAACTTATAGAAGAATTTCTCAATCATTGCATTGGAAGGGAATGAAGAGATGTGTAACTGAATATGTAGCAACTTGCCCAGTATGCCAGCAGAGTAAATACGTTGCTAGCTCACCACAAGGATTGTTGCAGCCTCTTCCAATACCAAAGGTTGTATGGGAGGAAGTGAGTATGGACTTTATAGTAAAATTTAATGATTTTGATGCTATCATGGTTGTGGTGGATAGGTTAAGCAAATATGGGTACTTCATTCCACTTAAACACCCTTCCTCTACACGGTTAGTAGCAGAGATTTTTATGAAGGGAAGTGGTAAGACTGCATAGAATTCCGACGACCATCATCACTAATAGGGATCCCATGTTCATGAGTATATTTTGGAGGGAGATGTTTAAGTTGCAAGGAAGGAACATGTGTTAAAGATGAGTACTTCGTACCATCTCGAATCAGATGGTCAAACCGAGGTACTCAATAGGATTCTGGAAACCTATATTCGCAGTTTCTTTTCAGAACACAAAAGGATGGATTAATTTCACTGGATGGGCAGAATATTGGTATAACACTACCTATCAAGGAGCAGCCAAATGTACTCCTTCTAAAGTAGTGTATGGTAGAGCTCCTTCATCCTTAACTCGGTTTATATAAGGGGAGACAAAGGTTTAAGCGATGGCCCAGGATCTTATGAGCAGAGATGAAGCATTAAAACAGTTGAAATTCCATCTCAGGAGGGGACAGGACTGGATGTCAAAGTTTGCAAATTGACATAGGCAGAAGGTAGACATTGAGGTGGGTGACATGGTTTATTTGAAGATTCGCCCACATCCACAACAATCTATGCATACAAAGCTTCATCTAAAGTTATCGGCTCGATATTACGGTCCTTTCTTTGTGATTGCTAGAGTGAGAGCAGTAGCTTAGCTTACAGACTACAGTTTCCAGACCAGGTTCGGATACACCCACTGTTTCATGTATCACAGTTAAAGAATGCAATTGGTGATCATCATGTGGAATCATAGATGCCACTGGATCTACAAGGACAAGGGCAAGAAATGATTCCTGAAAGATTCTAGGAAGAAGAACAGTGACAGCTCATGGATTCCCAGCAGAACAAGTATTGATTCAATGGAAAGAATGAGGTGTAGAAGCTGCTACTTGGGAGGATACTAAAATGATAAAAGAACAATTTCCTGAGTTTCACCTTGAGGACAGGGTGATTGATTCAGAGGGGAGTATTGTTAGACCTAGGGATCAAAATGAATTGGTTCAACAGAGTCCATAGAGGATTTGGAGAGTTTATGAGAGAAGGAGATGTAGTTATCAAGAGGCAAGGAACCGTCAAGGTTGTTACTAACAGTTAGGGTTGTTTTGAAGGGTTGGATGTCATATATATCCAACCTTAAGCTGTTAGGAGGGGGACTTTTGAAATTCTCTTCGTAGTTTTAACAGATTAATATTATGTGTGAAAGAAATTGCCATTCCTTTGTTTGATTGTATTGAGAACATAAGCAATAAAGGTTCTCTCTTTTTTGTAACTCGATCGATATCTTTATTGACTTGTGGTGTGGTGAGCGTGGAAACAACAATGATGGAGGGAGACACTAAGGGCCTAGTAACTCAAATTCAACAATAATCACACCCAATATCTGATCCTACAAAGTAACATTATTTTCAGTGGAGGTAAAGATAATGTTATGGGATTGAATGAATCAGATGACAAGTAGTAAATTAAAAAGGCCATTTAGGACCTAAAGAAAAAAATTCAGTGTTAAGAGATGAGACGGGTTGAATAATGTCGTGAGCTTGTGCTTGTGAACCATTGGCAACAATGATAAAAGGCAAATTGTCAGTAGTAGTAAAGGAAGAGAAAAGATAATGATTACTAGATATATGATTGGTTATATGAGAGTCAAAGACCCAAAGACCAAGAGAAGGAGATTGAGAAAGACAAAGAGATGAATTACTAGTGTATGCCACCAAGGCAGTGCTACTAGTAGATTGGTGAGTCTCAAACTATTTGGTAAAGTCTTGACACATGTTGATGGAGTCATATGAGGAAGAACAATTGGCGGTTTAGCAACAAGAGACTCAAAGTAGATGTATCAAAAATCCTGGGTGAACGAAGGGGTTTCCCATGCTTCCAACACTTATCATAGTTATGTCCAACATGGTGACAATGTTTTCATTTTGGATGACTTCTAGCATATTTGTGTGAAACCATCCAAAACTATTACTCTATAAGGAAAACGCAGTGTTTTACACTATAAAAGAAGTATGTCTCCGTGTTTATCTTCAAAGGGATATGGAGAAGCACAGATGATGTGGAAGTCATAATAGGGTTCACTGGTGATTCCAAAATTTGATTACGAGTAGTAGCATACTCTTGTGGCAAGCTATACAAGCCTAGGGTGGTCATAAAAACGTACGATTTTTCTCATGGTCCTTATTTACATTGGAAAATGATGGAAAGAGTTCATTAAAATCATGTAAGACAACATGAATTCGCCCAATATAAGCAAATATAGGACCCTCAAATCCTCATCGAGTAAGAAGTGTCAAGAGATCTTGGCACACATTGTACCGATGTTGCATGTCATTGGTATAAGGGACACATGTCTCACTCTAAACTGATGCACACATCTCATAAGAACATAGAAAGGGTTTGAACAAGGTGTGAATAATGGATTTAATAACACTACATAATGGAACATCAATCTTTATCCATTGTTCACGTTCTTCTATAGGAAGAGATTCAACAGTTGTAATGAGAAGTGATTTGTACTCCAACCCACTTAACAATAACCTAATTTTGCAAACCCAAGTTGAATAGTTAAACCCATCCATCTTCTCAATACTAACAATATGGTTAGATAATATAGAAGAATTTGTTTTTAATGCTGATTGGGTATCCAAGGAGAGAGAATTTGATCGAACTGCCACCATAGGGATAGGGTCACACGGGAGGTGACTTAGGTGTAGATTGATCGACCATCAGACATCATCGCAAGCTTTGGTGTGATTTGCGGATCTTTGAGAGACAAATTACATGCATGATAGCGAGTAGATAGGTAGAGGTCGCTGACAAAATTGTTGGCAATGGTGTCGGAATAGTGCACACAAACATGAGAAAGGTTTACCAAAAAGAATCCTCAAGAGATAATGGGTCTATCGAGCCAATACGATTTTGAAAAAGCACTAGATATTTAAACTACAGGAAAGAGAAAGACATTGAGCTAAAACGGTGTGTTTCAAAGACAACACAAATGGTTTATTTATATCGATAAAATAGAATCAATACAATACATAGAGAAGATTTGATATCCTCTAATAAATATGATACGGAAATAAATAAATATGTTCTTAATGATACATACATAATCTAGATAGTCCTAATTATAAAGAATTTGCACCTTCTTTATATAATTATAACAAACACCTTTCAATTTAGAGTAGTTAAGTTTGTTCTGCCTCAACACCAATTCTTAATTTAAGCACATAGAATCCCTCCTCCCCTCTCCCTAAGCCCAAATTTAAGTGGGGAAAACAAGTCTACACTAAGTGAATGACAAACTCCACCTCACCTAATAACAAGCTTTTTGAAGACATGCTATTAACTACCATATACATGGACAGCAACCACAAAAAATACCAACCAAACTCCAAAATCCTAAGTTATCCATAACTTAAGCAAAACAGTTATTATGACTCACTAGTCGCTGTCACTATAAACATGGAAATGATTCAGTGCTACAAAGGCCACCAATAACCAAAAAAAGCCACCTTGTGCGACAACAACCCATCTCCGAAGGTCGTATTATAAATGAAGGAGAAAAGGGGTTAAACTGCTTTATATAGGCTATAAGATGTTTTCATAAGCTATCCTGTAACATCACAAGCGACTTTATGTCCTCTACCAAATATTATACAAGTGCATATACTAGAAGTCAAAAGAAGGTCTACATAATTGCTTCCAGAAAGGGCATAAATCTAACAAACCTTGAGATCATCCTCAATCTTTGCCACTTGACTGTGAATACCATCCACGATCTCCTTCAAAGGCGACATGGTGGGGTACTTGGCCTCATCCCAAACAAACCTGAACCAATAAAATAACACAAAAATAAACGAATGCGACTGGAACAAACAAGAACAATCACAAATCAGAGATTGATTGCAAGCGATGCACGAAAAGGGAAGCGAACCTGGTCAAGTAGGAATCCACGGGGACACCATCGACGGTGAGGCCGCCGCTGTCCATGCCGGAAATTCTCTCGAGCTCCTCAATCTGGCGCCTGATCTTGTGCGTGACTCCTTCCACGAAATTGTTCGACTAAAAATAACAGAGGAAGCAGTTAAGCGCATCGAGACGCGAGATCAGAGGAAAAATAAAGGTTCGGCAGATTGCTGAGTTACCTTGGCGAGGTCATCGCCGAGAGAAAGGAGAGAATCTAGGGTTCCGACGCGGAGGTTAGGGATGTTGAACTGCGAGCGAGAATTCAAGATGATAAAAAATCGCGAGAGAAAAAAGAGAGAGAGGGAGAGAGAGAGTATGTAAATTACTCTGTAGAGAGGAGTGTCGAAGGAATGTTTGGAGATTCGTTCCTGAATTTGGTTCCAGAGTTGAGATGCGGAGTTGTGGACGGGAAGAGACACTGCCCAGTACCTACTCGCCATTGTTACCTTCGTTCCTTCCTCTGCTCTTCTCTGATCTGATCACAACGCAATCACACGCCAAAACGCATTGGCACCTATGCAAAACGACCAATCAAAATATGTCCCACCTCGGCTGCTTCTACTAGTATTACATCTTTTCCTACCCCCCATCTTTACTTTCTACACCTCCGTCAAAATAGGAAAAGATCAAATTATATATAGATTAGAAACATTACAGATTCGGATCATGTAAATCAAAATTTAAAAATATATTCAATTGTAAAATGCATTATAGATCATATAATCTCAAACAGATTTTTAGATTATTCATATACATTTTAGCTAATGTACAAATATATTTTGAATTATGTAATTTGAAAATCTAAAATGTACTATATATTATGTAATTCATAATATATTTCCAACTTTTAAAAATTTAGAAATATATTATGAATTATTATGTAATTTAAAAATATTTTTAAATGATATAATCTGAAATAAATTTTTAAATTTAGACATTTTTAACACTCTCATGGAGATGTAAGAAGAAATCATTTGGGTGCAAAAATTAATTGTCCACTCTTTAATATTAATTATGGATTTCCTTAAACCGGATTCTTCTGCACCTCCTCAGTATCTTTCTGCACTTTCATACATTTTGAAATGTCTAAAATAGCCTTTTTAGGAAGACGAGTAGTTACTTCCCGTACTTGCTTGCTACACTTAATAAATTATTAATTTTTCAATAATATTCTTGTTAATTTTATTTTTAAATTTATTTATTAATTGTTGTATCACCCGACAGTCAAGTTAGTTAATTTAATTTTGGATCAGGAGAATCTTACCTTTTACCTTTGCAGGTAGGGATATTTATAGAGTTTCACTTGGATCTCTCCTTTGTGGGCCTAAGACCCCATTTGTAATGATGATAGTTGTATTTAGTTAGAAGGTGTAATGATGATAGTTGTATTTAGTTAGAAGGTGTAATGATGGTAATTGCATTTAATTGGAAGGTGTAATGATGGTAGTTGTATTTAGTTAGTAAGTGTAATGATGATAGTTGTATTTTAGTTAAAAGATGTAATGATGGTAGTTGTATTTAATTAAAAGGTGTAATGATGAGATTTGATGATGTGGCAATCCTTGTACATCAATTTGATTGGTGGAGAGTTCTAAAGTTAAGATTTTTCTCCCTCTCAAGTTGTTTTTCTTCTTCTTCTTATATTCTCCAAACTTTCCAATTTTCAAGAATTCTACTTCTTCTTCTCTTTTTATTTCTCCATACTTCTTCTTTGTTTATTATATTTCCTTTATTTATTATTCATGTTTTCACTTTCTTTTGTTCTTTAAAGGTCTCGTCCTTACATGTATCAAAATATATTATATTCTCAACTTATGAAATCTTACAAATTAAATGTGTTAAAAAAAATAAAAATCATAATAAAAACATATGAAATTATATAATAAATAATGAAAAATCAATTTGCATAAATATTTTCTTTATTAGTAGGTGTAATCATGATAGTTGTATTTTAGCTAAAAGATGTAATGATGGTAGTTGTATTTAATTAAAATGTGTAATGATGAGAGTTGATGATGTGGTGATCCTTGTACTTCAATTTGATTGGTGGAGAGTTTTAAAAGTTAACATGTTTCTCCCTCTTAAGTTGTTTTTCTTCTTCTTCTTATATTCCTTCAATTTTCAAGAATTCTACTTCTTCTCTTTTTTCATTTCTTCATACTTCTTCTTTATTTATTATATTTCCTTTATTTATTATTTATGTTTTCACTTTCTTTTGTTCTTTAAAGGTTTCGTCCTTACATGTATCAAAATATATTATATTCTCAACACTGTGAAATCTTACAAATTAAATGTGTTAAAAAAATAAAAATCATAATAAAAATATATGAAATTATATAATAAATAATGAAAATATCAAATTGCATAAATATTTCCTTTATTAGTAGGTGTAATGATGATAGTTATATTTTAGTTAAAAGATGTAACCAT
>Ga0123340_1001975_pt1 | contig 17958 bp, 11 predicted proteins | sample SirMexnodulemix_FD_89961 | JGI IMG/M metagenome (GOLD analysis project Ga0123340, IMG submission 89961) | Root nodule microbial communities of legume samples collected from Mexico - Siratro Mexico nodule mix | ecosystem: Host-associated > Plants > Roots > Nodule | place: Mexico: Nepantla... | reverse complement strand
TGAATAAAATTATAAATCATAAAAATATTTTTATTTTAAAAATATTAATTAATTTTAATAGATATTTGTATGATAAATAATAGAACATATATTAATACCATTAATTTTTAAACACATAATTTTAAGTTTTATTGGGTATGTATTCTAAATAATATAATATATTTAAATATTTATTTATTATTGAAAATATAAGGTATTTGTATTTTTATTAGTATTTTTAATAATAATAAATATAATTTATTATAATATTTTATTCATGGGTTGTTTTTGTAAAAGTCACCCTCTGCACTCAGATGCAGTACAAAGTACTGGTGCTATAAATAGCTACACGACACTCAGCAACCACCCACTTCAAATTATATATACATAGACGCCTTTACATAAATTAGCGAAAACATTAAAAAAAATAAAAATAGTTATTATTGTTATAATTAAAAGTTTACTAAAAACAACAAATATTTTGTTTTATTTTTTATTTTGAAATATTAAAAAATAAAAACTGAATAAGTAAATAAGTATACTTAAAATAATGTTATAATATAATACAAGAAAAAAGGTCTTACATATATATATACACCAAGTATGATTTGATGACATTTAGTGCTGCCAGCATACACAAATAAAATAAAACGATTGGACATAAACCTTTCTCTACATGGACCCCCTTATTAATTAAAATTTAATGGCGTGCCTTACATTGTTTGGAACTATGTAGTGTTAATATGTAGTTTGTTTTTAAGAAACTTTATTTTGTGAATAATAAAACATTTCAACAAGTTAGTATTTTGAATTTATTTTAATAAATTTAAGAGTATTTAAGGAAGAATGAGTAAGACCCAGTAATTTTTGAGAGCTGAATAGATTTAATGCCATGAATTCATCACAGTTGGAAACAGAATAAACAAGGTTGGTAATAAGTTCAAAACACTTAAATATTTAAAATAGACAGGACATACCTAGGAGAGATGATGAATTTATGTTTTCAAAATCTAATACGAAATCTAGCTATCAATAAATCCTGGTAATATCAGAGAAAAGTGGTTAACTGTCCAATAAAAGAAAGGGCTATAATACAAAACAACTACGAAACTAATTATTGGTCCAAAGTCATAAAACCACGCAACCAACCATTTTGTAAATTCTTGGTAAAAATTTTCTCTTGAACCATAACAATCACCAGTGTTGGTCTGTGTCATAGTATTAAATGATCTTGATATAAGGTATTGAGATAATACAGGGATTGTTTGTAATATTGGAAAGTTAAGACTTTGAGAATCTTGAGTTTATTGGTACTGTGAGTAATCTTTATTGGTTTATTGTGAATAAGGATGAACAATAGAACGCCCAATTTTTCAAAACATCTTCAGAAGGGTATTGCATAGATGAGGAAAAATATATTGAGCGATTTCTATAGGGACCATTCTCTTTCAAGGATTAGTATGGTTTTCCATGATAAAGTTGTTGCTCAGTTTTCTGAGGTGTTTAAGAGACATGCTAGAGATTGTGCTCAGAGGACTCCGAACTGCAAGATTTTTTTTACGTAGGGTTGGTGGTCCTCGTTGAACAATTTGTAGATTCACAATTCAAAATCTATTTTACAATCAATCCTCAATAAATTTCTTTGGGTAGGATGTCATATATTTGAATGATATCCCTTTTAGGAATTAGAAAGAACTTTGAAGGGCTCTTCTCTAGATTCTTAGCCACTTCATGTGGTTAAAAGAAACTATACACAGCTATACCCAACTCTCTTCCCTGCTCAATAATGCAGATAAAGGAGCATTTCACATGGGTGGTCTGAATAAGGATGTGGTCACCAATAACTGCTTCAGCCTAATTTGCTCCAAACCTTGGGTGGAGGCAGGATACGACCAGGGCATGACAATTGTAAAATGCTACACATATTGCTGCCCCCATTACATCACTTAACAAGATGAAAAATATAGATACTATTATGAGCATTTCTTCCGGCCATAGCAAACATGAATGATGACTATTTTGTATTGGATGTCTAAATTTTGGGAGATGAGAGAAAAACAATACTTAGGCAACTCAATTAGTAACTCTTACTGCAATTTCTTTCTGTTTTGGAGAGACCAAATTGTATATATAGTTCATTTCGTATGCCTAACTTTTTAACTTGTAATTTCATCAGCAAGACTGACGGATAAAAGAGAAAAGACTAATGGCGGGACACACGGGAAAGAGTTACATTACTTTTGCATTAAATGGAACTTGAAAATATAAAAACTCTGGAGCAGTAAATATGACAATGGAACCAAAACAAATATGAAAGTTTAGCCTGACAAATCGCTTCTCCGTCTATAAATCTCAACGCCTAAGTAATCAACTGGACCTCGAACTGCCACATGAGGCTTTCCAACCTTCACTCGAACAGCAAAAATTTCTTTATGATTTGTCAGTGTAGTTATTGCAATTTTTTGAGCTACTGATTCCAGAAGGTTGTGAGGTGACCCTTCAAGAACTTCCTTGGCTATACTGCATCACCAATTATTGACATGTTAATAAGATTACAGCTACTAAATTAGCACATTCACCAATATGAAGAGTGCCACTAGAAGTTTATGCAATCAAATGATGAAAGCAGAAAAAAGACGTTCTAAATTTGTTGGTTGCTCACTCATATATTGCTGTGTAACTAACTGTATCTGATAAGTGATCAGTTTTGCCAGCAGCTGTGAGATCCATCCAGGCATCTATATCTACCACGAACTTCTGGCCCAGCTTCCTTTCTTCTGCCTTTGCTCCATGAAAACCATAGAATGACAATCCCCTCAGCACGAGTTTGTCTCCCCATGCCAGTGCATCAGATTCCATTTTTGCTAAAATAATCTGGCAAATAGAAATATAAAGGAGTATTTGATTTCAAAAATAAAATACAATATAAAGTGTCCTTTGTTAAACTATCTCATACTCATTCATATAATAAACAAATAGCGAAACCATGTATGCAAAGGCAGCAGTAAACCATAGCAGTAGTAAATAAAAGCAGCAACAAAATTAAAGTATAAAACATGCACACTGAATTGCTCAACAGAAAATGCTTTAGCTAATAATCAAGACTTTGATTTGCTCAGTATCATGCACGTGTACACTATGCACATTCGAGTCCAGTATGTAATCTGTTAACTACACAAGTATATAATAAAAACACAAGCTCTCATCGTTTAGCACCTCTGTGCTATTAGGGGAATCACAGGTTCAGTACCTGAAAAGGTCTTTTGTCTGAATTTTTTAGACTTGATCCAGTCAACCAATCAGGAACAATTCTAAGAAAATACCTCTGAGATTCAATCAGACCAACTTTCTTTCAGCCAAACCAAAAAATACCAAAAGCATAGTGTTTTAATTGTAATCACTAAAATCAAAATCCATACAGATAACATCATTATGGTGAGTAGAATAAAGGGCTAAAGGCATCTTTGAGACAGTTTCACTCTCTGCTTATTCATCATTTTGTGTTGGGATGAGTTGTGATTTCAGGCTACGAGTTTCAAGTAAATAGAATTTTGACTTAGTAATAGACTAAACAATTTACACATTCCACAATTTTCTGGTTTAAAATTATACTATTTATCCTGTGAACAAATTAGTTGTGATTCTCCCAGGCATGAAAATCTCTTTTGAAGCAACGGCACAGCTAAAGATTGAAACTGCCATAAAGATGCCTTTAGCCCTTCAATGTGTTAAAAAAGAGTATTATAAATTATTTGACATTTGTATTTAAGATGAATTAGTAAGAAAGCTAACAATTCTGTTAAAAAAAGCAGGCCTTTAACCTGTTCAGGGTTATATCTATGAAAAGTATAAAAAAATCTGATACTAGAACAGAGCATCTCTTAAACCAATATAAAGATATAAGAACATGACATCTCTTAATAACAGAGAGCTCCCAAAGTTATTGCATAATATAAAAACATCAATTACTGATATAAGTTCTATGCAGGACATCAATCACTTCCTAATTTACTTTTCTCCATTATGATATAAAAAAACATTTATAGTAAACTAAAGTTCTATGTAGTATGTAATTTCAGTTAGTACCATTCACAAAACAACAAACAATAAAGCAAATTTTGGACCCACTTGTTCTACCAAGAGAGGCTCCACACGCCACCAATAAGTTAAAATAATGCAGATCCTAATAAATTGCAATAGATAGGCATCTGAGTATATTTATTTAATCTGTTTCTGAAAGACTTACCTCTCAGAAATTCTTTCAACTGGTATGATAAAAATCCTAAACTGTTTAAAACCTTGAAAACAACATCCTGCAATTTTAAAACTGCAGTAAAATGCACCAATAAGAGTAAAAATTAGAATACAAAAATATTAGGCTGCATTGAAAATATTTATTCAAGGAGACAATACTATATATGCTTGCAGTTTGATAAAGCCATCATGCAACCCACCCAAATCAAACACAGTACTATGTTCATAGTCGTCAACAAACACGATCAGAGAGATTTATATCACAAAAACTGAAAAAAAAAATAAAAATGCTCCTTGATTATCAAACTTCTGAATCCAGATCAACGTGTGGATCCTTAACATCTAACCCCAAAAAATACATTCTGGAAACCACATCCAAATCTCCTAAAGTATTTGTCTAAATAACGGACATTTGGTGATGGCATTGGCGTAATATTTACGGCATTTACTTACACGTTTTTACTACGTCTTTCAATCATACAAAAAAAAACCCACTTCTATTTGATGGGAATAAATGTGTCAAAAATTTGGAATCAAACATGTATTTTATTTTTGGAAAATCAAGCATTAAGTTAAACATGTAAAGAACGAATGAGGGCATGCATATTCCAGACAATTTGATCGAGTTCAGTAAAAATTATTCATTCACTTCGTACATTTGATTCATCAAGCAATTTCATTATTCCCTCAATAGTCCTTCAAATATTTAAGTTAAAAACAGAAAATTCCACCCAAGTGCATGCAAATCCAGAACATTTCTTAACATATAACCTATTCAGCACACATAAAGAATTAAGCACCAAAATGCCAGCCTGCATTCACATTCCTAAACTACTCAAACAAAGGAAAAGGATAATGAAACACCTGCAACATTAGCCATAAAATACAATAACAAAATGAAAACAGAACATTCAACCCCTACCCAACTCAAATTTTCAAAACAATTCTCCCACTTAAACTCAAATTCCACTCACCATCCAGCAAACTGAAAATACAAACATCAGAATAATTACAGATGAGTGACAAATTCAACCAGAGAAGCACTTTCCAAAAACATACATCAAGATATGCATTAATGCATTGCTCGCTTTAGTTGTATAGTTAGATGAATAAAGTCAGTAACTTTTAACACCTATGAGGTCATTTCCATGTACCCACATGCTCCGTTTCAGGTTCAAAAAAGTCCGTAACAGATGGGCAATCGATTTTTCCTACTATAGATGAAAACACAAAATTCATGTCCGTTATATGCTTTTGTGAATAGAACACGAAAGGGATTGAGAGAGGAAAAAGAACCTGTCTTCTAGAGAGTGGTTTGTTGCCAGAAATTTTCAGCAGCTGCGCAGTGAAAAGGGTTCTTCCTCTCTTGCATAAACTTTTTCCTTTTATGCTAAGAGATTATGCTCTTTTACTCACAACCACAACCACACGTTTAAATCAACTTTTCAAATTGGATACTCATTTTCACACCCAAACAACTACATTGAGAACTTATTTTTACCGATAATGTGATTATTAAATAAATTTCATATAAAAAATAGTGAAATAGTAAGTGTTAACTACTTCAATAAATTCTACAAATTTGTTCGATGTTAAAGTATGATTGTGTTTTTAAATTATCATTATTATCTATCCAAATATTTATTTCTATTCATGTGTAGAAAATAGATTTTGTGTATTCCACTCCTAAAATTAGATGATTTTGATTAATAGTTATAACTTTTTAAAATTAAATAATTTAAGTGATAGTTATGTTTAACAAAATGATTTATAATTTGAGAAGTTACAGTGAATCAGTATGATATATATTGTTAATAAGGAATACATTTACTTCTATAAAAATAGTAAGTTTTTTTTTCCGGTTGATAAACTCTGCAATATATCATATAAAAGAAATAGTAATTGATGCACTAAAAAATCTAATATTACATTGTTTCCTTTGATAAGTACTTTCATTTAAGGGATCTCTCTCTTGTGCTTGATTGAAAAATGGAAAATGAGAAAGTGGAAATAGTTAAAAAAAGAAAGAGAGAAAAAGGTAAAAAAAATAATAATAAAAAAGTTGTTCCGATTAAATAAACAAAAGTTTTTTATTATACTTTTTTTGTTTGATTTTTTATTATTTATATTGTTATATTGATTTATTATATTTATAAAGTTTCGAAGAATACAAATAAAAGACATAATTATTATGTCGTACTTTTAATTGGGAAAAAATAAAAGAAAAAATAAGGTAATCCATTATATTCACACATAATGGTCGAACATTGGCTATCTTTTATTTTTCTTCGTTTTTCATCTCCAGTCAGAAAAAAAAAATGTGACTTATTCCTCTCGATTTTTGTATATTTCTTTTATTTGAAGAAAAATAAATAATGTAGGAAACAAACGCACCCTAAGGCTCAAGCCTCTTCCAGCCCACCTTTGTTAGACAAAAACCGTTTTTTTTTTTCTTTGATAATGTGAATTTTGAAACCATGAGTTTGGGTTTTGTTATAGAATTCTTTTTTTTTTTTTTTGAATCACGTTCTACATCTTTAGTTATTTTTTTTTCATTGTTGTTTATATTTCTTGAGTAATTATTATTTAATCCTAGTTGATTGTATTATGTATATTATATTATTTAACAGCTTTTTTTTAGATTATGTATTTATTTTAACTTAATTGTGATAAAATTATGTAAGATGGATATTTTTCAACTTTCTAAATTTTCTAGTTAGTTTTAAGCATAGAGACTCACGAATCCTCAATTTTTTTAGTGATAAAGTTTAATTAAGAGAGGTGGGAATCCTATCTATAACCACAAGTATATTTCAACATTTTATAAGTAATTATACAGAAGAGAAATAATAAAACTAAAATTTAATTTTTTTCAAAAGCTAAAATAAGTTTTTGCAAGTTAGAAATAAAAAATTAAATAAACTATATAAAAGAAATTTACAAATTATTAAATATAAAATTTAATTTGAATTTATAAAAAGTTAATTTTTATTTTTATTTTATTTTCTCTTTCAAAAGAAATTTATGAAAATCATCTAAATATGGCCTAAAATTTCTATCCTAACCCACCAGCATCCGATTATATATTCAATTAAGATGTTAGGAATAGGTGGAAGTTCAATATTTTATTTAACCGAAGCAGAAGCTACATATATTTTATAAAGTAAATAAGCCATTTCGACGACAAACTTCAAACTTGATTGAAAAAACATATAGGCTTACCAAACTGCCAGAGAAACTCGGTATTTGAATAAGTCTTACTAAGATTTCTGCAGTTTTTTGAATAATCAATTGAGTTTCACTACATTTGTTAGTAAAAACGAATTACCAGTTCATAGATGGGTAAAGACTAAGGATCCCCTGATTAATGTCACATAATCGTATGAAAATCGTACGGGAACAGTCTTTGTTTGCTGGGTTTAGGCTTTTTCTGTTTGGATTACAGTTTAAAAAAAATACTAGTACAAGTTTCAATACACAAAACGACGAAGGGAAGTGTCACTTTTGAGAGTAAACATATTCTTAAAAATTCCTAACTACAATTCAAAAATGTACTTGTTCAATTGTCTGATACAAGTAGCGGTTTCCTATGAAGCCAAAAGACATTAAAATAGCAGCAATCTGTTCCGTACTTCATCAAATTGACAACCATCCACATTCTCTAAGAAAATAAGGCATGGACATCGTTCTATTAACACCTACGGAGAAGAAAACAATAAATATATCTTATCTATCTATATATACATACATATATATAACAATAAATGACACAAATTTCATCTTATAATATATTTTTATAAAGTTACATTAGGTATAAATTCATTTTTAAATGAGATTTCAATATATTTTAATAAAGTTTGTTACTTCTATTGTGCTAATATTAATCTGGCTATCAAACCACTACTAAGCATCTATCTTTACTTTAAATAATAAAATAAAAATATATAAGTAGACGTAAATCTAAATTCATTTTCTAAGATAAAATCATAAATATTTCTAAAACATTTTTATCATCATGATATATTGATTATTACTTAAAATGAAAAAGCTTATAGTTGACGACATATCATCCGAAAAATAAACGAGACAAAAAGATGTGTAATTTTCCATTTATAATCATGGTTTAAACTACATCTGCTAAAAAAAATCAGTTAAACATTTTTAGGATGGATATGTACATGCGAACTTGTGTAATTACTCTAACCTCTGGGTTTAAAAATTTAAGTGCTACCCTCTTTTACCTGTAGCTTCTAAAAGCTGTACAATATTAAATTCTTTGCATTTCTCTTCACTTCTATCAGTAAAACCCAAACGGTGCCGCTTAAGCAGCAATCTAGAGGAAATCAGACAACCGCATGTAAAGGTCTGAAAAGCCTCGAGCATTGCATGTTGCTGTGACTAATTACACAATTGCCTCCAAAGTTTTCATCTAAACTTTCCTGTAGAAAAGAACATAAGCAGCAGGAGTCTTTATCATGTCCTCATTAACAGGTTCGACTCTGCTGTCATCAAAATCATACCATTTATCATAGCCATACTGCAAGAAAATAAAAACACTTGCATAAGATCAATTATAATTATAATTATTAATATAGTGTGTAAACTAACCATTGAAAAAAATGGCGAAATAACCCAAAAAACAGTCATTGTAAAATAAATCAATGTGATTAACAATGTCAAATAAACACTAAATAAAAACCAATTGTACTGCATATGTTTACCAGCTTATGTGCTCTAACACCCTCTGGAGCGAACTTCTAAAAAGCTAGACTATAAAAAATATTTCACCGTCTCAAGTAATCTGCCAAAGCTCTTTTACCACCCATTGGCCACTCCTATCATAAAATTGTTTGCCATTGTCCATTAATGGAATACATGGGACCTGTTTGATTTGAAAAATGTTTTTGTTTTCATTTCATGTTACAAACACTTTGTTCCCTGATTATAAATATTTGAACAAGAAATGGTGCAGACAGGAAATTTACGTAATAATTAGTACATAAAAACAAACAAATGTCTTCTCAAGCAAACCAAGCTCTTGGTTCTTCTATGGATACATAGTTACAGACTAATATTGTAAAAAAAGAAGAATTCACTCTTGTTTTAACGGAGCTAGAGATATTACAAGGTACTTACTCGGACAAATGCTGTATAGTGACCTCCTCCTAACCCTCCATAATGACAACTAATAGCATACAACACATAGCGGTTGGTAGATTGACTATTCCCATATGTCACATATGTTGATAAGTCCAGATTATTAATTGGGAAGTCAACAAATGTTTCCAGCTTGTTCTTTAAGTATCGGCTGTATGAGAACCTCTTCAAATGAACAACAAGGATCTCAGGCAATCTCCAAAGATCTAGTTTTTTAGTTGCTTGCTGAGGTTTTTTGCAGGTAGGACAGTACCTTGTGTACACCAAATTGCAATATTAAACATTAGAACGACTGTAATATACATCTTGCCTTCAGAATACAGGACATTGATTTTGACGAACATGTAAAAACATGATGCCAGCAGTATTGAAGATGTTATGTTCTCAAACATAAAAGAAAAAATCTCCAAAGATAAAATAACAGAAACGATATATCATATATCAACTAACCACATGTCTTCTGGGCCAAGAGGTTCCTCTTTCAAGAAGGCTTCAAGGCACTTGTAAATAGAAACTGATTCTTGTATTCTCTTGGCGAATAGCTGGGCCTTGAAAACCTCGGGCAATGAGTCAAGCAAAGATGTATTATACATTTGAAGCATCTTATCCGACCACAAGACAACAACTACCTTAGACCCCTTTCCGGAAAATGCTGTGACTGTTAACGGTTTGTCCAATATTATCTTGACATTCTCCGTTTCATGCAAGTAGAATTCAAAGTCAGTCGACAAATGTATGCCATCATCTGTTTTAATGATTGAGTCAGCATCATTTCCTATTGTGGAAGAGTTCGTAGTATCCCCCAATTCATCATCTTCACTTGGTCTTTTACTAATACCATCATTATTTTCATAATCATCCGATACATCTTCAGTGTGCATCAAAAATGGATTGATTAACTTCAGAAACTCCCTCTGAATATCATATCCACAAGAAATATTGGACAACCTTGTAACAAGGGGAATACCAAACAACCTGCTTTCAAACCTTTCCTTCCCAAAACTGGAATACATGATACAATAAATTTAGTGCACCAAATAAAAACACAAAGGCATTAATGTAAACAAATTGAGAAACAGCCGACAGAATAATTTCAAAAAACAGACTCAGCTAACAAATACGCATGACATTTAACACCACAATTTGCCAACATAAGCATTTCAGAAACAAAAGCTATTGTAGAAGACCCGAAAAAAGTGTATGCTCTACACTCGAGGCATATCAGCCCAACTCGTATAAACCAACCATGTTAGAATTCTTAGGTAGGTCGTTTGGGTATTTGCAAAAGATTATGACGACAAAGTCTAAATGTTTATTAAATGCTTGGGGGCAATGCCCCCACTAAGATTTTAGATTCTATAAATATAATAGATATATAATTATTAATTTAAAATATAAAAATATAAAAATAAAATAAAATAGTTGTATGCTAACAATTTTTTTTTTATAGTTTTAGCTTTTTATTTTTTCAAATAAACATTCATAATATTATTTATTTTTAGATATGTATATCTTTGTAATTAAAACAAAAACATCTGTATGAGTTATTTTCAATTATCTTTCTTTTATGTTATATATGTATATATTTTTTTAATTATCTATCATTATTTATCGACATTCTTTTATCTCCACCACTACACACACACATATTGAGGTCATACCGTGAGGCAAAAATATTGTAATATCATGATGGCCACAGTGGGATCAGTATGTACTTCTGGCCCGGGTACATGATAGTTATTCATGACATACACAGAAGGACATTGAAAGGATGAAACAAATTACTTCTCTGTAAAAGGATTGGAATGGGAGCATAAAGAAACTTACTTTTCCACCGAACGTTCATGGACAAAAACAACCAAGGGAGTGGCTTCAGTATCCTTCGGCATTCGATAAGCAACAACTTTATCTTGATCTCTAATATCATCTAATGGATCAGAAAGATTCTCGTACGCTCGAAAAATTTTATTCTTGTATATCTGTATAAAACTCCATAAAGCATAATTTTAATAAGAATACAAACAAAAATGTTTGCAAAGCCTAATAAATTATAATTAAGACATCTCAAACAACGTTTTTATTTAATTCCTAAATTTTGCAACATACCTCAGCCACCAAGAGGGTTTCATCTTCTCTCAGAGAACAAGAAGTACTTAAAGCCTCAATAAGATCCTTCACTGTTCCACAGTTAGGTACAGTTACCGTAATTGTAGAAGGCAATGTAATCCCGTCAGTGCTTATGACCGTCAAAGTCATGGTCCGTGTCGTTGTAGAAGGTAAAGGCAGAGATAGATACATAAAAGGGTCAAATGTGATAGAAACCTTCTTGCAAATAGGGCAAACTAGTGTTGACCGAAACTGACCCTACAAGATTGCGGAACAAAGTACAGATTTGTTATAGCTTCCGATGAACTGTATTGCTTTTATTTCAGTAATAAAACTAAAGAAAAATTAGTTATAAATCTCATACTTAATGTGATTGTCAAACAGTCAATGAGTTCTGCGCCAACTAGTAGCCAGTTCACCACAACAATAACTTCTATAATGAAAATTCCCTTTTCAATAATAATCTCATTATCTGACTTGCAACAAATTAAAATATCACTGAGATATCTATTTGATTGATTCCATAAAAAAATCTAACGCGTCTCCAGTAAAAAAAACAGAGGACACTGAAACCAAAGTTACGTTCAAAATCTATAGAAGAGATTCTCACTTGGCACAAATCAACTACTATGGAATCATTGCGAGCAAGGTGATTTCGCCAATACTCTTCTGCCACTTCTTCATCCGGACGACCATCTGCATCCTTAACTTCATGGTATGGCTTGCGTTTCACTCGATTAAGGTCTTCATGCAATCCATCCAACAAAAAAGCAAGAAGTTCCTGCACGCAGGAAACTTCAATGTTCTATAAAATTATTTCCTCTCGTGCAAAACAAAAGATAATTCATCAATGATAGGAGATGCCCATCGAAACTACAACTGTTTTAACACATTTTTTTCATTAATAAAATATATATATAATATTATTATTATTATTATTACTACTACTATTATAGTAATAGATAAATAAGAATAATATAATATTATTATTACTACTACTATTATAGTAATAAATAAATAAGAATAATATAATTTATTATTACTACTACTACTACTACTATTATTATAAGAAGAAAAAGATGAAGGTATACTTGAGAGTCATGCTGGCTATAACCACTAAACTGAGGGGCAAAATTAGCCAGTTTCATCTTGAACGTTCTCGGTGCAATGGGCATAGCTCTAGGAACCCACAGCTTTCTAAGCAAGTCTCCAAAAGCTAGGGCTAGTTCTCCCTGAAACAATTGCACAGAAAGAAAGAGAAAAATAAACGTAACTTAACTAAAATATTGCAAAAAAAAATATGTTTAGAAATGAGACTAAGACTTAAAAACAGAAAATAAACAGCTTACATTCATTCCCAACGGATTTTCATAATTAATCTCTTTATGGTAATCTCCAAGGAAAAAATCAACAAGCTTTGGGGTGTGAGCCAAACACTGAATGGCACTATTCATAAAACATGTATTTCCAAGATTCTGTAATCCTGTCAAGCCCAAAGATCGAATTGCTCTACAACTACTACCTCGAAAATAGTTGGCTGTTATGCCAGGGGGCACATTGTCAGTGCTTCCATTCATTGTAACATAACCACTGCGTGAACATTCCATCTGAGACCTATCTAAAATCATCTCATTGCCCCCGTTACCCCTCATAGAATCTGGAAGTCCATGTACTTGTAACTCCAAAGTAACCTGAATAGACATGAAGCAGTTGATATGCTATAAACAGACAGAATATCTGTAACTGGTATTTTCAAACTTCATAACTAAACAATATATATATAGGGATTAAAAACAATTGTGATAAAATTTGAATATATCAGGTAAATAGACTGATTCAATATTCCCCAATAGGTTATCAAGCATTTATTTCCTTGCTAGACCACAGCAAAATTGAAATTTCTTTAACAAACTTATATCAAAAGAAGATACGGAAGAAAAAGGATTGATCACCAACTACCTCTTTCACAGATTGACCAGAAGAATCATTTGGCAATCTTGATTTGTCATTCAGAAAAAACTGTGTCGTCTGCGCTGAAAAGTCCCAAATATGCACCTGCAACATCAATAAAATAGGGTTATACAATACCAATGTATCATATAAAAAAAACTACAAAACAATAAAATCAATAGATAACTAACTTACGGGGATATATGTAGAATTGAAAATGTCACATGCTTTCTCATAGAAGTCAGCCGCATTTTCCTGAAATCATGCCACCTATTATCAATTACTGATTGTAAAGGTCTACTTTAAATAAAATTGAAAATACAATTCAAAAGCAGGAAAGTCATTAATTTAACCTTTTGGCTTATTTTTGCTACCAGTGAACTGGTTTCCAATGAAACAAATATCTTGACTTGCAAGGGGAACAATTCAGGCAAACAATCCTCTGCATCGGAGAGGCTTTCAACATCTTTCACTGCATTATTAAAATCATTATACCTACAAGAAGAGTGAGATAAATACTGAATCAATTTTCTGCATCTGTATGTTATATGATCTTGTAAGAACCATCTAGAAATGTTTTCTAGCTTGAAATGTAAATAATCGAGCAGAAGAACATTCATCAGTAGAAGAATTATAATATTGTTCATTGCTGTTAAAATCATTTTGCAAGTGGAAAAGCAGCAACAAAATACAAATCAATGTTGAATTTCAATAATTACGCATAGAATGATCCAGAAAAGTGAATTGTAGCAACACAGACTCAAGGAGAGGGAAGAAGGAGCCAGAATAAATGGCATAAAAGGACGTAGCTTCCCATTCTTAATAAAACCTGTGAAGGCTGGTGCATTTAGTGTCACACTGGCACTAAAGAAAGACAAGCACACCGAGTGGGATACTCCTAGCAAACAGGGTATCTTATTGCTCCACGACTCATTTACTGCACTCGGTTGTTCTTGCAACCATTTCTGTCAACATCATATGATAATTACCCACAGGTTGTATTGGAATAACATCTATAAGCACCACCATCTGATCTTTAAATAATTATCCACCACTTCAATTTTTTAGGCTCGTAGTATTTGCTTACCAGCTTGAGAAGCAAGAGCAGGTGAAGGATGTGATTGTGAACTATTATGTCTGTGCAGCTCCTACTGTTGACTTGTTATCAGACAGGCCTAATGCTGTTTCAACTAAGGTCTCTAATGAAACCTTACTATAGCGGGTACAGCCAGGGAATACACATTTTGGCCTTGTGGATGGATACTGAAATTGCAATATGAGAATGGTGGCACAGTTCACACCAACACCCCAATGGACCTCCTCAATACCAGACAGAAAATTATCTAGGTTATCCCATTAGCCAACTTCCAATCCAAGAAAACCCAATGAATAAGCAAATAATACAAAAATAGACACCATGCCTAAAACATACAAAAAAAAAAACACAATCCCTAAAACACATCAAATTAATCTCAATATAAACAGCAACTTCAAGTAAGAACCGCACCATTACGATGACTCACCGTTTGAGTGTTCGTAACCAAACTCCCTCGGGAACCAACGCATACTGACGACCAGAAACCCCAATCTCGTGTAGCTCCTCCTCCTTCCTCAAATGAAGCAAAATCTCGGAGTCGGAGTCGGAATCGGAATTACAGGTCACCGTATAAAGCACACCCTCTTTTCGATCAGCTTCACCTCCCGCTTCCACCAACCACCTTCACTCCAAGAAAACAACAAAATCAAATTCCCACAAGACAGAACAAAATACATTCCCATGCAAGCAATTGAAAGAATCCGAAAGACATTTTTGGTTTTCCCTGAAACAGAGAATGAAAGGAATTATCGAATGCGGGTGTACCTGTAGGGGAGGAGGTAGACCCTTTCGTGGGCGAAATCGACGTCATGGTCGTGGAGGTAGCGGCGGTGGGGACGGTAGGGGGAGGAATCGAAGTCGTCGGAAAGGTAGTCGGAGAAGAAGTTGTCCATAGCGAGGAAGGGTAGGGTTTGGGAGAGTAGGAAGCGAAGGAGGGACTTGCAGAGATGATGGAGAGTGGAGAGAGAAACAAGAGAGAGAAAACGGGTCGGTTTCGGAAACAACCAGCGCAAACGGAGCCTCTCGGAAAAACGGGTCATAGAATTGCTCTCCCTTTAACTCCTTTTCGGCCCCTCAAACTCACCATGATCACGTTTTAAAACAGCAATCACACATTTCTAATTTTTCCGCCCCTTTTCTTTAAAACAAAAAAAAAAAATTAATTTAATCTTGTTATTGCATGGACAAGAAATGATTTTCTGTAAAAAAAAATTCTAGGCAAATTAGTGCAAGTTAGAATATTGAAGTGTTAATGAAAACATATTATTTATAAAAGAGAACAAAAGACACTATTCATGATGGAACTTATCTATCATGATTTTTTAGATTAGATCTGATAGTATGAATTAATTTTTAATGTTTAATCAATACTAATCATATTTAAATGTTAATTATTATTTCATATGTCCAGTCTACATTTTGATTATATAAAATATAAATTCATTGATCTTTTGAAAATTTTTACTAATTTTTCTAGAATCATTCTTGGTATTTGAAATGAAATTCCATGAGAAAGAGTAGAGAAACACACTTGATTCGGGTGAAGGTATACAGACTTCTTACATTTTTAAATCAAATAAAATTATTATATTTACATGTCAACCATTTTAATTTAAAACTTGAAAAGTGTTTTCTGTTAATATATTTAAAGAATAAAAAAATAGTATTTATTAAACATTTTTAAAAATTATTTTAGATTTTCCTTTACATGTAACCACACTTATTACCTTTTATTGACTCTTCTATACAAAGAAAATATTAAAATGAGCAATAATTCCTTATCCAACACTTCATTAACAAAAATAGCACATCCTAGTCAATTTTTTTTACTTCAATGTGTATGCTAAAATTTATTTATTTAAAGAAATATTTTTTTCTTCTTTTAACATCATAGTCTATTGAATACTTTAATACATGATTGTATGTAGGCAATTCTTTTTGTGTCTATCATTAATAAAGCTTATCATTAAAATGGATTCATATTCCTTAATAAAATATTTAAAACTAGGCTAAATTATAAATGAGAGTTTATTTTTTCATCTTCAAATGATTTCCTTACTTATCAACATGAAAATTTATTAATTTATTTTTAATATTTGTCATGAATAAAATCTCTCAAGTTCATATCTCTTATTCCAAACATTAATTTTCATCTACATTTATATTAACATACCATAAGAATAGTAAACTACCTTTCATTCACATTTATGTTAACAATTTATATGTTACATTCACATTGATATTAACATAATAGAAAAACACTTATACTTACTTTCATCCACATTTATCTTAACATAGTAGAAGAATAGTAATACTTTCTCTTCTTAAAATGATGTTATTTCTCTTATTTTATTTTTAGAAATTTATCTTGTAATCATTTTTCAAAATATTTAATTCTGAAAAATTTAAAATCTTAAAATAGAATTTTTGGTAGTCAAAATATAATTTAATGTATATATTTATAGATTTAGAAAGAATAGTTTAGAGAGTCATGCCCCCTTTATTTCCTTAAAAAATAGAATTGTTTGTATGTTAGACTTGACTAATTTTTTTTCCATTATCTCATTAGCATCATATATTTATAAATTCAAATCTATAATTTATTTCATAGTCTATTTCAATATTTTTGTTCATAATATACTTTCTTATTTATTTGTAGTAAATAAAAAAATCTTTAAACTTTTTTTTATAATTTATTATATTTGATTAAATCATTTTTTTATTAAATAATTAAATTTAGAATTAAAAATTAAAAAATATTTGGTTGATATTTTTCATTTTTTAAAACTTATGCAGGTAAGCCTGCAGACCCATAAACTCGTAATTATGCAGGCAAGCCAGACCTATGAATTTACATCTTATGTGGGTCAACCTGGGCCAAATCATTTTTGTGGACCAAGTGTTGGATGGGACTGTGCACATTCTCACCCGTACATATTATCAGAGAGTTAATGTTGAAAGAACATTCATTTTATTTTCTTTAATTTTTATTATTAAGAAATAAATTTGTATAAATATTAAAATAGAAAAATAACAATTATATAAATGTTAAGTAATTATAAAAATAATATTAATTATATGTAATTGAAATTATATGTCCATTATTACATCTATTATGTTTGCAAATGTTGAAAATGAAAGTACCATTAAACAAGTAAAACAATTGGAAGAGATAGTGAAAAGATGTACAGCAAAACTCAAAATAAAATAAAATTAAAAGCTAATAAGGAAGAGAGGATAAATATTTTAGATTGCCTAATAAACTAAGGGTTTAATTATTGAATATTGATTGAAAGTATATTATACAAAATAAACAATAAATAAAAATATTTAAAAAAAGTTTAAATGATCTAAATGATTAATTAAGCAAAATGTAATTTGAAACACCCCAATTAATATATATATATATATATATA
>Ga0123340_1001974_pt1 | contig 17959 bp, 10 predicted proteins | sample SirMexnodulemix_FD_89961 | JGI IMG/M metagenome (GOLD analysis project Ga0123340, IMG submission 89961) | Root nodule microbial communities of legume samples collected from Mexico - Siratro Mexico nodule mix | ecosystem: Host-associated > Plants > Roots > Nodule | place: Mexico: Nepantla... | reverse complement strand
GTTCAACTCTCTCCCTTCTTGAACGGTGAGATTGCAGAGTCTCTCTGGAAGAAGGAGGTGATTGTGTATATATATTAAACCCAGAATTTTCTTTAATCGGTTTGATTTTTCGCATGCTTATCGCTTTTGTGGGGTTAATTGTCTTTAAAGTAGTTGTTGTGGTTGTTGGTATTATTATTACTATTCTTAATTGATTTTTTAGGGGGTGGGGCAACATGTTTAAGGTAGTTCTGCATGTTTGTTTCTCTGTCTGGCCAGTTATCTTTTTGGGGTTTAAACTTATATGTGATGTGTTGATGGTATAGAGATATAAATATAAATAGTATAAATAAGAAATTTGATACGTTTTCCTTCCACAAGTTCGAGGGTAATAAGATGCAAATGTAACCGTAACTTTTGGTGAAATGTTTTCTTCTTCTTTCTTTCCGTTTTGTGAAAGTGAAATTTGTTTTCGCCACATTTATTTGTTGGGAATGATATAATGTGCCGCTGTTGGTTTTGATTTGTGGGGTGGTTAGTGATTTTTCTGAATTTTTATTCGTTTGTCGGTGTTCCTGTTTGCACTTTGACTAATTGCATGTCATTTGTTGTTCTGTCACGCATCAACAGATTAAATAGGAATGTGTTTCCTTCATGGTGTGTATCTTTTAAATGTCCATGTGAAAAGAAATAACCTTTTATAGTCGAGAGGGGCTACTTTTTCTCGTCATTCCCTTTGTGGTTTTGGAAGAGACTGAGTATTTTTCTTCTATTTTATTTTATTTTATCATGTTGCTGCAAATTTACTTTCAAATGGCTTAGTGGTTCATGTCTAAATTCTATTTCCTTGTTTTGTCTGAAGTATTTTAATGGTGCAATTTATGTTTGTGTTCCTAGTTAGAACAATGAATGTTTGGTCATTATGTGCCTAGTCTTATTGATACTTCTTGCAGTAACTTAACTGTTCAATTTGAAACTTACCTCCAGAATAGAGGATCATGGGTTGCTTTGGCTTCTGCAAAGGAGATGACAGTGTTGCAATTGCTGACAGAGGACCTTTCATGCAAAACACTCCCACTGGTAAGCCGCTATTTCCAGTCTTTTTCTCTTCTTTAAATTTTCTGTTTAGAATTGTATGTTACATTGAATTTCATACAAGTCATGGATTCGTTGTCATGATTTGAAAGGCAAGGGTTCATGCTTTGAGTATACTGTCTGTTCAAACTCTCATATGATACAACAGCTCTTTGAACTTGCTTCTCATTTGCATTTCAAGTGTTATATATTTAATTTTGTGCCATTCCCGAGTGACACCTTCTAAATTTGGATCTTCCAAAAATAGCATGTCCTAACTTTACATTTACGCTCTACTCAGTCTGTGGTTTAAGTGATTGTATTAATTGTATATTTGTACTTCCGTTTGCACTTCAATAAATCTGCTTTACTTTAGTACCACTTTTGTTTGGCTTTAATTCTGTTAGTACAATGCAGGGAACGCCAGTTATCATGGCAGACATAATCCAGTGGCTGCTCCTCGGCCAATAAATTTTCAACCTATTGCTGTCCCTTCCATTACAGTGGATGAATTGAAGTCTTTAACAGATAATTTTGGCTCAAAATCTTTCATTGGTGAGGGTGCATATGGGAAAGTATATCAAGCTACATTGAAAACTGGGCGTGCAGTGGTAATCAAAAAGCTAGATTCCAGTAATCAGCCAGAGCAAGAATTTCTTTCTCAGGTTCGGATCAATTGTAATTGTAAATTTTTCCAATGATAAAATTAGATTGTAAGACATCATTGCATCACATTCTACATAGCAGCAACTATGTTTTCATTCAGTACTTATGGCTCCCAACTTCTATAGGTCTCCATCGTATCAAGGCTACGGCATGAAAATGTTGTTGAGCTTGTTAACTATTCTGTTGATGGTCCTTTTCGTGCCCTTTCCTATGAGTATGCTCCTAAAGGATCCCTTCATGATATTCTACACGGTAAGCCATACTTGTACTGTATTATCCCTTATTTTCTGCATGTTATACAGATATATTCAAAGTTTCAAACTTTTAATTTAATTTTAAGATTAATTCTGGCTGATTATTTTTATGCAAACTTGTAACTTGTTTAGGAACTGTAATTTTGAAAACAATGCCATCCTTGTGAATGAAACTTAATGCCAAGGGAATTATACTGTCAAGCAGATGTTTTTATCCTCATGCTCACCCACTAGTCTTGTAACTTTTACTCATTGGATGAAACAGCATGAAAAGCTAGTAAAGTTTTTTTTTGCCTTTGACATTGAAGCTGCTTTATATTTTTATATACAATTTAATGATAACTGGTGGGTATAGGACGAAAAGGTGTCAAGGGTGCACAACCTGGTCCATTACTCTCATGGGCTCAGAGAGTTAAAATTGCTGTTGGAGCAGCCAGGGGACTTGAATATCTTCATGAAAAGGCAGAGGTTCACATCATCCATCGTTACATTAAGTCAAGTAACATACTTCTTTTTGACGACGATGTTGCAAAGATTGCTGATTTTGATTTGTCAAATCAAGCCCCTGATGCAGCAGCACGTCTTCATTCTACCCGTGTTCTAGGGACTTTTGGTTATCATGCTCCAGAGTAAGTTATTCCTACTTGTTTGAGTGCATGCTTACTTCTTCACATAATGTTAAAATAAAATAATTTCTGCTTTAGTTAGAAGATGGAAAAGTAGATCAGAAGAAGAACATGAAAATCATAATTGAGCAAACTTAAAACTGATCCGTGGACAGTGATGTAATGAACTTCAATCCACTTTACAGATAATTATTATTTGGCTTATGGTCTCTCTTTACTTTTTAAAATTATGGCTTTTAGAACTTATTGGGCTTGTTCTTTTCTTATGGCAGATATGCAATGACGGGACAACTCACTTCAAAAAGTGATGTTTATAGCTTTGGAGTTATACTGCTGGAACTCTTAACCGGGCGTAAACCGGTTGATCATACACTACCCCGAGGACAGCAAAGTCTTGTCACCTGGGTACCAATATTTACTTGTTTTGTGTTCTGTTAATATTACTGTTGTGTTTTCTTCCCCTTTCAAATTTGGATTTTGCACATTTTGTGATTCTTGTTCGATGGTTTTATCAGGCAACACCAAAGCTCAGTGAGGATAAGGTGAAGCAGTGTGTTGATGTTAGACTAAAGGGAGAGTACCCTTCAAAGTCCGTTGCAAAGGTAATTAGATTATATTCTTTGATATGGAATATTGTCTTTTAGTTAAACTGTGATATTCCAAAACACTTGCTTTTGCACATTTTTCTTGCAAACCTTTTATTCTATTCTCAACAAGCTTAAAAGAAATATATGCCACTTTGAACTTTTTTTCCATAACTATTTGATGATAGAAATATGTGAATGGTCTTTGATGTCATCTAAAATGTTGCTTTCATATTTTGCAAAAGATGGCTGCTGTTGCTGCGTTGTGTGTACAATATGAAGCTGAGTTTCGGCCAAACATGAGCATTATAGTGAAAGCTTTACAGCCTCTACTGAATACTCGTTCTACGCACTCAAAGGAATCACCAAACATGTAAATTCCAAAATCATTCATTCCTTCTTTCAGATTGCAGATTGCGTTGACCAATTGTCCTTGTGACAAGTGTCAGTGATTACTAGTTTTGAGGCATACAGTATTAAAGTACCACTTGTGTTATTATATTTGTGGCTCAACTAAATGATGCTATATAAATAGTGATGTAGGTGACAGGAGCCTATCATAGATGGCTAAGTTTATGGCTTTTTTATATTTTATTTTTATTTTTTGTTCGGATTTCCCTTTCTACAAGCCATGTAAAAGTGACTATATATTACTATATTCTTTTCATGGACAACACATGATATCTGGTTGAATTGTAATTTTTAACTTAGATTTCTTCTCTCAAACTAGAATCATCTTTAAGGTGTTTGACAGCATCAATGTGAACTGTGAATTTAATACGCCTTAGATTTACTTTTTAGATCATGTTCCTTTATATGGACTCGGAAAATGTTTTATAAAAAAATTCCGTTAAATTGGTCATAGGATTACCATAACTACGAATGATGATTTTTTTTTTTTGATAATTTTCGGTATATGTATCATTTGTTGTTTTATTAGTGATTTAACGCGGTTAGGTTGAAGGAAGTTTATAAATGAGAGAATGTTAAAAACAAATCATGGTAGAACAAAAAAAAAGTTATCAATTTTTTTTCCCTTTTATAACTCAAAATATCTCTTCTTTTTAATTCAATAAAACTAAATTTGTATTAAATGACCCCATTCTCTTATTCCATCAACGTTATTTTTCATTTAACCATAATCATCTTAATTATGAAATAATAAAATTATAAAAGATTAAGACATTCAGTTTTACTTATTCCTTAAATTAATAAAAAATTATGGATTTTAAGGAATCTATCTTTTGGATTACCTCCATAATTACATCATTGAAAACATTTGGTTTAATGTTTGAACAAAGTTTATCTTCTTAGAGTAAAGGTATATGTTCTTCTTTAGCAAAATGGAACCCAACTTAGATAAAAAATGATAAAACTTGTGATTCTGATTCAAATTCAATGCTACTTTATATTCTAATTCACTAGATTGTCCACTGGTACCTATTGAGTCCCACAATGCAATGGTGATGATTGAAAAATGGAAAAACGAAAAGAAATTATGAATTTAAAAAAAAAGAATAAATAAAAAAACATGAATCTCTTTAGAGACATTTTTGTTTATTCAATTTCCTGTGTTTCAATTGAACAATCTACGGTATTATAATCATTTCTCCATGTCCTGTTCTGTGATTCAAACAGAAGCTCTCACAATGACACGTGTGCTCCTAGTTAGAAAACAGGTTGCCTGCATTGCTGCCAGCCTCAATATTTTGTCATTCAAAATGCATATTAGAAGACTCTAACTTTGTTCACACTGAAAAGTCCATACCTAACTCCCCACAACAAGACAGGCATGAAAACTGATTCATAGTTTCACCTATCTCTAACAAAATCCACCTACTTATTTCAGTAGTTTCACATCAACTTAAAGTTTGATCCTTTTTATTGTTAATAAACCAAATCACTCTTACATGTCTACAAAAGTTAACAAATGGTTATCATAGTTTAGCGTAAGTTATAATTGACCTTAATCTAACCAAGCTAATGTAGGTAAACAAAACAAAAAGCCACTAAACAAAGAAATGGTAGAAGCAAACAGGTGAACCACTGGATTCAAAATAGTTCAGCTTTATGTAGTCTCTTTTGTTATTATAAAATGGTAAGTTCTGCCTTCATCAATTATCATCACATTGTTTTAGCTTGAAGACTTCTGATTAATTGCTGAGATGGCTGGTGTGATGAAGGAGCGTGAAGGGGCAGAGATAGTGTATGGTTCTGAAGAGTGTTATCGCCACTCCATAGAGCTCTTGGAAGAGTTGGGTTTTCCAAAGGGTGTTCTTCCCTTGCAAGACTTGGTGGAGTGTGGCAGAGTTAGAGAAACTGGGTTCGTGTGGATGAAACAGAAGGCCCCTTATGAGCATTTCTTTGAGGGAACCAACACGAGGGTGAGTTATGCTGCGGAGGTCACTGGCTATGTGGAGAAGTTTAGGATGAAGAAAATGACAGGCATTAAGAGCAAGCAGATGCTGCTATGGGTGCCAATATCTGAGATGAGCATTGAAGATCCTAAGGGGAAGAAGATACTCTTCAAGACCCCTGTGGGAATAGGAAAGTCCTTCCCTATCATCGCATTCATGACCCCAGAGGAAAAGGAAAAGCACCTGCTGTTGCAGGGCAAAGAGATTGAAGAGTGATTATTCATGAACTGATACATGATTCGAGTGAGATCTTCATTAATGAATAATGAGCAACTAGAGTATTTAAGAAAATTTTACTGCTTTAATTTCAATGCAATTTTTATACTACGAATGGTAGGAAATTATTGTTGGTATCAATAAGATAATTATTATAAAAATCATCAATTATTTTATATATAACTGTTTGTTTGTTATTAGATGACAGTGTAAAATTCCTTTATACTCCTGTTATAGATGCTATCTGTTTTCTTTAATTTTATTTTTGTTTACTGAAGAATTGAATGGTATGTTATGAGATGAACATCAAGTTACTCAATACCAGTGTTAGAATGCTGAATATGGAGACACTTGAGTAAGTTGTTGTTGGGCCTTTTATGGCTGACATACATATTAGTGGAGTCTAAGATGATATTTGAAACATGATTATTTTCCATTCATGACAAGGTATCTATCTGCTACGTCTGCATATATACACAAATGGAAAACAATACTCTTAATAACTCAAATCAGAGGGCCTACACCTTTCCAAGTTTAGCTGTTTGTGTAAATCAAAAGTTGGCACTGATACTCGTTAAATTATAGAAATTTGAAAAACTAATTAGGCCAACATGTTTGCTTTGTTGGGAGCACTAGATGGGGAAAGCGTTTCAATTTGTGTGAATGAATGTCATCTTGAATGTGAATTTCCATATTGAAAAGAAATGAACAAATTAAGCAATATAAGTGGAAAAGATCCATAAATACAATATTTTAGAGTTTTTGTATCGAATATGATTTGTTTTATTTTTTGTAATTTGATTGCTGTCAATAAATGAAAAAATGTGTTTTAAGTTGATTAATAATTCATTTAAAGATTAAAATATGATTCTTAAATTCTCTATAGTGTCTGATCTCATTAGGGAATCCAAACTCCAAAATAAATCATAAGGATAAAATAATTTGATGTCTTACTATATATTCTAATTTAGAATGCACACGCACTTTATTAACAATCTAAGGTTCTTATTTTACCATTTTTGTTATTGTTGCCACTTCCAAAATTATCTTTATTTTCATTATTATCACATTTAAACCTGATACATTGAATTTGTTAATAATACATCTAAAAGGTAGTATCGGTGAACCACCAGTTTCATATTACCGATTCATAAGAAATAATCATAGTGCTGTGAAGAAAACCAAAAATAAGCATTATTTGAGTTTCAATGTTTTGGGTGGGTATAGAAGTGGCTGCCACCACAATTAGTGGAGAGAGGCTACCATAAGCATGCTACCTTAATAATCAAGAAACTTCGTCACTGTAATTATAGACAATAACCACATCTTCTGTCTTTCACTCTTTGGTAGAATTTTCTGATAATCTTCTACACAAGGAAACATGAATTCCTTGTGATCCTAATGAGTGGTGAAACAAATAAAAAGACAAAGGGAAATGTATGAATAGCAATGATCTGTACACACTAGTGTAATGTAAGGGATCTTTTTAATCCCATATTAATACACAATAATCTACATTCTAACATCTATATCTGTGCTATAACAACAAACAGGTATACAAACCATCCCAAAGAAACTCATTCCTTTTCCATGTCTTTGCTGTCAAACTTGGCAGTTATCTCAGAAGCTCAAAAGAATGCAAAAAATTGCCCTTCAAGAGTGTCCCTTATCCTGGAATAGGCACTTTAGCTTTAAGATTCGTGGCTCTAATTCTTTTGGTTCCTTCTGCCATTGGACTTTGATTCTGGAGTGTCACTCTTCTCTGTATCAGAAATCTCCTTCTGGGCCTCCACTTCCATATTCCCTGTTTGACTCTTTCGGCGTCTTCGATCCTGTAATGTAACGCACTTCGTCAGAGAAACATACCATGTTTCTTAACAAAAAGAGTTTAATGGCTGTTGCAAAGGAGCGTGATGGAATGTTCTTGTTAAAAGAAGAAACAACTGCCACAAAAGTTGGAAAGTTCTTGTGATCTGATATCAAACCTCGCGGGGTATGGGATATTCCTCTGATTCGAGCATGCGGACAACTTGACTCATCTTTGGTCTTTTCTCAGAATCTGGATCAACACACCTCAAAGCAGTCAAAAGGGCACGTTTAAGGGCACTTGTTGAAGGCCTGGTCTCAATGTTAGGGTCTACCACCTCTTCTGCTCGCCTATTCCCAACCATCATCTTCAGCCAGTCAACTAAATTTACCTACAATAACCATCCAATGATCAGACACAGTGTTGAGGGAAGTTTGATAAGTCCTAAGTATGATAAGATAGTGTCATGAAAACAATGTAAAGTCACCAACTACTACATGAAAATTTATAATGTATGTCCTTCTTCACATTTTAAATTTAAGTGAAGATATGTACTAGTGAGAAGTTCCTTAATTCTTAACAATTAGACAAATATCCACATGCATATTAGAGTCTTGATTTCTTAAATTCTTTACAGGATCAGTGACACACCTCAGCTGCTGGTCGGCTATAATCCACTGGGTCCCTTCCGGTGATCGCTTCGAGGAGTAACACCCCAAAGCTATAAACATCACTCTTCTCATTTAGTAAGCCAGAATTGGCATATTCTGGAGCCACATATCTGAAAAATGCAATTGAAACACGAAAAAGAAGAACACAGTGGAAATTGGGTCAATTTTATAGAGCTTTTTCATAAATATTAAGGTAAAATGAAATGCTTGATATTCCATTTAATCTGGTGATCAGTGTGAGATTCAAGGATAAATTGCTGAGAAAATTTAACCTAAGAGATTAACTGTACAATTATCCATTTTGCACTATAAAATATACTAAAAAAAAGTAAAAAGAGCAATAGTCAGTGTCTTATAAAATGAAAATACCAAGAAAAAATACTACTGAATCATAAAGAAGTCCCTAATATGTAAGCATTAGAAAGACAACTTACCCAAAAGTACCCATTACTCGAGTTGTGATATGGCTTTTTCCAGCACCAAGTAACTTTGCCAGCCCAAAGTCAGATATTTTGGCATTGAAGTCATCATCAATTAGAATATTGCTTGATTTAATATCTCGATGTACAACTTTTGGCTCAATTGCCTCGTGCAAGTAAGATAGCCTGTGATACAATCATAAATCAGTAAAGGAAACTCACCAAAACCAAAGAAGGGCATAAAAAAAAGGGAAAAGTAAGACAGTGCTAAACAAGCATACGCTTTAGCTGTTCCAAGAAGAATTTTAATTCGAGCATCCCAAGTAAGAAAACCATACTGCCGCATGGCTCCATGAAGCCATTGCTCTAAATTGCCATTGTTAACATACTCATAAACCAACAACCTGAAATGAACAGGGAATTCACTAGGGGTCAATAATCCAAATGATAAAACAGTACCCAACTATGCAACTATAAATGAAACAATGGACACTATTTATTAATAAATTCTGTTGTAAAAGTTCTCAATATCATTGTTGCAGTTAACAGATTTACAAGATACTACAAAAATTATTTTGTAAACTATTTCAATCAAATGGCCAATCCATGATGACAGCAGACACAAACAGTTAAACACACATGCATGCACAATTGGTGACAAATGACAATTCATCTTTGCCGATTCCAAAAATAAATAGAATAAAACAATAGTGGATATCCGAATGTTTAACCGAAATATAATGACAAAACAATATGCTACCTGTGAGTCCCTTCAATGCAATAGCCCAAAAGTCTAACCAAATTCTTGTGTCGCACATGGCCAATAGCCTCAACTTCCACTCTAAATTCCTTTTCAGCTTGTCCTCTGCATGATGGGCACCAACAGTATTAGATTAAACTAACCCGAAGAAGACATGCTAATGAAAAATAAAACAAGAGATCAAAGACTAGATTGAAGCTGAAACTAAACGCAACAGCTGTGACATAATGCTTAAACAATTAAATGTCAAGACTTACAGATTATTGAGTAGCTTCTTGACAGCCACAGGGCTCCCATTGATTAACTGGCCTTGATAAACAACTCCATATCCACCTTCACCAATAACATTGTCTTTGGAAAACCTGTTTGTTGCAAGTTCTAGGTCCCTTAATGTGAACCAGTGTCCCCATCCAAGGTGAGAGAATTCAGGCAGACCAGACAAGGGAGATGGTGCAGTTATAGGATGTGAAGACGACCTGTAGGTAGAAACAGACTTGGCACCACTGTCTTCACCTGATTGAGAGCCACCGTCATCTTTCTTAAGATGAACAAATGAGCCCGATTGACTGCTATTTTCCCCATTCTTTGGTTGGATCAAAACCTTTTCAGAATCCCTGTCACTGAACCTGTCATACAGACTCATAAAAGCTCCATTCTGAGGATGATTATTGGATGAAACTTGATCAACTCTAATTTCCTTGATTTCATCTGAAACAGATAGCATATGGCTAAGGGGAAGCATGCCAGTGACTCTTCTGGATTTCTTTCGTGAAGTAAGACATATTGATACCACCACAAGAATGACTATAATGAACAACCCAACCAGTATCCCCATTAGTTCCCATGCTTTCAACCCAAATACAGAGGTTTCCTTGGACAGCCCCGAACTTAGATCAGATGCCATTCGCAGCTGCCAATATATACCTGCAGAAGTCAATGTTATATATAAGAAATCACTCCAATGCACGCAGCAAATCATGTTTCAAAATAAAGCACATTATTGGCAAATTCCTCGCACCATGCATACAACTATTTTGAGAAAGAGAATCTCAAATCCAGTCAAACCAAATTCCAGAAGGAAACTAAATTTTTTGATATCCTTCTCATGAGTAAAAGCAAAATAGAAAAGGGAATTCATTTGTTAAAAGAAACTCAGTTCCCCAATACAAGTGCAAATGGAAAGAAAACTAAATTGACCATGACAAACTGAGCATTCATATCCCAGAAAACCAAATCGAGAATCAACCATAGCTGTGAAATGCAACAAGTTGACTCAAAAGCTTTTAGACATCACAAATCTCAAGTGTATAAAATCGGTTTTATGTAGCACTCAATAACCAAATTAGAAAGAAAGACCAAAGCCTCGTTCAATTTGTACACATGAAAAATGAGGCAAACAAAACTTCAAATTATCGAACCAACCAAAAAACCAATGACCAAAACAACCCATTTGAGACCATCCCTTTGTTGTTACCTTCCAGCAACTTAGCAGAGATTCAAAGAGAAAAACACTGTTCACAACCAAAATCCTTCAGAAATTTTTCTGGAGCCTCTTTTCTGACCCCGAATCTACTTAAACGCTAGATCTCTTATGCAGTCAAAATCTGCTCCTGGATGTGAACCCGGTGGCAAATGCCCAGTCAAACCCCATTGTCAAAATATGATTTTGGTTTGTGGGATTCCTCAACTGTGCCAATGGGTCTGTATTTCCAATCTCAAAAATGAACCTTCTCAGAGGAGCAGCATTCCCCCCTTCTCACACAAACAGAAAGGAGAAGGTAAAGACAAGGCACCGACCCTCCTGTGTTGTGCAGTTGTAGGAGGGAATTGAAGAACACAAGAGACACATGAAATTGTGAGAAGAGGGAAATGGTGTGGTTGGGTTAATAACAAGGCATGGAATTATCAGTGGTAGGTGATAGGCAAGTGACATGGACTCACATTGCCATATGGTAAAAAATAAGCATCAAATTGGAAACTTTCTTTGCTGTTTCTTCAAATTTCTTCCCTCCCCCACATCCTCTCTCTCTCACATTCCCTCTGTGCGTATACCTTTCCCTTTCTAATTTCTATTTCCACTCCCTTTTTTTATTGTTTTTATTATTCCTAAGGTTTCTTCAGACGGTGACAGATAAACAGATGCTTCCATGGTACTATTTGACATTAAATACACAAGTGTGGAAAGCGAAAAACAAACAGTGGAGTGAAACTTTTTAGACACACTAGTAACATTGTTAATTATTGCAAAAATTACTGCTAATCATGATGTTAAAACTGATAAATTTATGACATTTAGACTAACTGTTGCAGTTAATTTATTTTACATTACAAGTTTTTAATATCTGTTTCTTTTTCTTTTCTTCTTTCATATAACAAGTCAAACGTCAATTTTAGAATATCACTGTTATTGCTACCAGTTTTACATTACAGAGGAAGAAATATTTGTAAAATCAGTGTGATCTTGAATACTGCATATTTGTAAAAAAATAAAAACAAAAAGTTGAAAATGTCAAATGAACAGACTTCACACCAAATAAGCCTAAAGTCATTTGTTTTTGCAAATTCCCATTTCCTTGAATTGCGTAAATCACTAAATTTCATTTGAATCTCTATATTTAATGAGACTTTGTTATCTCATTCAGTAGGCTGGATAGTCAAGGAAACAGACTGGACACCATACCACTTTTTCTCATACCTATAATGCCCCTATACCCTATTCTTCAAGTCCTTATCCTATGCATCCTAGTTGGGGAGGATCTAAATGTAATCTTCTCTTCTTACCATATGCACATTAAAACTTGGACAGTCTTCTCATCATCACCCTTATTCCAATCAATTCTAGTTTCCATATTCTGCTTTCTTCTTATTCCAAAAGAGTAGGGCAAAAATGAAGAAGAAAATGGAAAGATATAAAATTTAAGAGTCTGGTTTTTCCTACTGTAAAATTGTATACTTTCTAGTTACATAAACTATTTACTGATCTATATAGATAAACAACTCTGCACTTCATCATACTAAATTCAAACGCATATGTAACATAATTGGTTGGACTCCGTATGAGAAACTATATACAAATGGATAAACGTGCCGTTTTAGTTTATGAAAGTTCAAAGTGCTGTCATGTGAATTCTGATAATAGTTTATTATCATATCACTTTAATCTCTAAATTTAATGCTTACTATCACTTCGGTTTTTAAAAATGTGTTGATATCATGCATGTTTATTTCTCAGTCAACATACATTCTTAAGTCACAGTATTTTCTTTTAATAAACTTTTTAGATATTAAAGTAAGGACTAAACATGGTATATACACCTATATATATTTCTAATTAATCAATATAATGTTTACAACAGCATGATACCGATTGTACCAAACTGATAATCTCAGAAGGAGCAACTCTTTGATGAAGGAAGTACTACTGGTTCATACCTAACTAGGGATAAGGGTGTTGTCCAGTTTGATGTGAAAGAGATGGTGTAGAAGACAAAAAATGTTATAATGTGATGAGAAATATATGACAAATTTAACTTATTAAGGCTATACATTCCCTACTGTATGGAGCAATGATTGGTTTGGAAGGCTTAAGCTTATTGCATACATTCCATAATATATACAGATGACACATATAGGCCTGTTTCAGTGATTTTCTTTTGTGGTCCCATGCATGAAATCATATTTCTTTTGAGAAAATTATGATTCTGGTTTGGAAGCAGTGTGACACAGCTAGATCAATTCTTTCATATGCTCAGAGGTGCATTGCTTCACATTCCAGTTAAATGTAATTCTTTTATGGATTAGTGTTAGTGATTATAAAGTTATCATTCTATTTACAGAGAATGTCTTGTTATCAAGCTAAAAAAGAAGGAAAAAGGAATGACTTGTTATCATCATGCCCTCCATATTATACATGTAAGGTAATAAATAGTAAGTTAATTGTGGTGTGTTGTGCAAATATTTTAAAAATTAAATAAAAGTAAAAATGAAATAATTCAAATAAATTCGAAAGAGACAAGGCTTTTGAAACTAAGAAAATAATTGTAGGAACACATTGCTAAAGTCAAACATATTATCAATATTTGAAAGTTGATTCAAATTGTAAGATTTATTAAAATTTAACATGTTAAAAATAAAAGCATCTCCAATGATACATTACAATTTGAAATTCAAATAAAAATAACAAATAAAATACAATTTGTAAAGAGTAAAATTTAGTTAAATAGTCAATGTTAGGCAAGATATCAAATAACGTCTATCAATACTCTTATTTGACAACAAAGACTCGGATTTATAATAAAAAAATATATTTTTCCAGTAACTTTTGTTTATTATTATTTAATTATAAGAATTACATGACTCAAATATCAAGTATTGTGTAAAATACTAATAAGACTCCTTTCACTCAACTACTTAATATAATATTCCATTTAGTATGCATGCATGCTACTCATGTGTGTTTATACTTTCTTTCTTTATTTTTTACAATGTGAACCATATTTTACTTATTTGTACTATGAAGGACTTAAATCTTACCGATTTGAATTAAATTGTTCATCTAAAAAGACGCGTATTGTGCTTTAAATATAGGAACTGCAAAGCATAATTATTTATGTTATTTTATTTTCTTGAACAGATCTTGCAGTCAATGCCTCTTTTGAACACTGATTAATCATTGTGTTTTTTTCTCCATAATTTTGTTTTAAGTTTGATTTATATAGTTGGTGAATCGTGTGGTGCTTCTTTATTCAATTTAAATGGGCCCAGTGAAAAGAAAAGTTAGCAGAAACAAAAGTGATATATATATATATATATATATATACATACCATGTTAAAGCATAACTTTATTTTGATTTAATAAAGCTAGTGCCATGCTTAAGTATGGTTCATTGTGGTGTAAGCGTAACTAGGAAGAGTTCCAGCATGATTAATGTTTCTAGTTAGTGCAAGAATATTTTTTGCTTCTTCTTATGTTCCTTAATACAATTAAATTAATCTTCTGTTTCATTTGACAAAAAACCAGAATCTTATGCTACACATTTTAAACACACAACAAAAGGTGCATGTGAAACATTTTTCAGTTTATTAATTTATTCATATGGGAAACGTTCAATTTTTGGGTTCTCTTTAGTGGAACGTCTTTAGCCATTGATAAAATATAATGCAAGATTTTTCTTTGACCAGACAGACACATTATAAAAGTTGACAAAGGAGGGGTGTTTATGAACTAAGAAACATTTCATGTAATTGCATTTTTTTTTTGTAGATAGCTATGGAACATTGCTTAATTATTGTGTTTACTTGGATGCACGAAATATTGTTGACAGGGTGTACTCAGGTTTTGGATAATTGAAATTATAATCAACTTTATTTTGTAAACCCTAAACTCTAGAAATTATGTATGTGATAGTGAACATGTTCGTGCTCACCATTTTCTTTCATTCCCACAGTTTCTTTCTTCAAAAAGGGCACTGAGTAAAACTGGTATTTCTTCATGCAGTCAAATTGTTCTTTTAACTTCATAAAGTTTGAATTCAGCCTATGTATTTGCATTATATATTTAGGGGGGAATTTTTATCTATTACAATGATTTTATTAAATTTAAGTAAGAGTATTTTTTTCTAATTAATTTCTTCGAACTAATTGAAGTAAACACTAAACTAGCTTGATATATATAGGCTCCAACAATTTTTAATATAATCTTCAAATAAAAGATATTTGATTCTTGAAAAAATCTAAATGATTTTATTTTGATTTAATTGTATGATTAGTTCTACCTTATGCTAACGATTAGTTTCGCCATTGAGGATTGCATACGAATTCAGTGTCGTTCTGTTAAATATAAACAGTAAATTTTAAACATATATATATATATATATATATATATATATATATATATCAAGGCGAAAACTACGAACAAATAAAATTGGATATGTGAAATCTCCTGTGACTTTACTATACATATATACTATGATCATAATAATCCAACAAAGGTTTTACAAAACCAAATTTGAATAATTTCATAAAAATATAACTTAAACTAATTATACGCAAATCTATGTATTCATGCACCGAGTATAATTATAATATATTTTCATACCATCAATAACAAAAAGATATAAAAAATAAGAATCGATATATTAATTGTATAAATAGTTAATTATATTTGAGTGTGTTTTAACATCTTTATTATTTATCAAACTGATTCTATTTAGGCAATTTTCATAAATTGTAAATCTACAAGACTTTAAGTAAAAATGCATATGATATAGAGTAATATAAAATATTTAGGAGAGATTTATATTAAGTATGTTTTAATATATAATTTGATTTTTTTATTTATAAGTGGTTGTAAAACCAACCATTAAGGCAGATTTATTTTAACTTAGAGTTCACATTTATAAACATTTTAATATCTAAGCAATAATTTTTTATAAACTTTTCATTACTAGTGTTTTAATTTATATGATTTAGACTATAGATTAGAATTTCTTTTTTATTTTGTTGTAATATACGTACTTATCATATACAAGCACAAATTAGTTTACATATTTCAACTGAATTTTATGCAAAATTTCTACCATAAACAATTGAATAACATCTCAATCCATATATTGAGTAATTGAACTAATTAATCAATTTGAAAATATTGTTTAAGCCTATAAAAGAATATGTAATAATATATTTTTGGAGTCTCCTTCTTCAAGTTGTGTGATGTCATGTGAGCAAGAGCTTGTATTCCTTTAACATCTTCCTAATGCTTAAAGTCATAATTTAAATTAAAACAAAGTTTGTTTTTGAATTTTTTATTCTTAAGTGTTGTTCATCTTTCATGGCAGAGGCCAGCTGGGATGAATCACAATGAAATCCTAATGCTTAAACTATTAGTGTTATTTTCTTAAGTAGAAAGAATTGTATCCTGACTAATTACTATAATTTTTAGTCTAATAATAAATGTTCAATCCAACATTAAGTACAATATATTACTTGAGCTATAACTCTCATCATTTGATTGATCAATACTCACATGTGTTAGTTAACAAAATAAATTAGAGATTTATTCAATTTATAAAACTCACTCAAAAACCTACTTTTATTCAAGACAACAATCCTAACAAGTATAAAATACTATTTTTTTACTTTAATAAAAAAAATCAATTTACATAAAATAGTTAATAATACTCAACTTAACGTTCTAAACCATCATGAATTATAAAAATATATATAAACTTCAAAATTCACCTTTCAAGTCAATATAACTATAACAAACATTTGAAATTGTTTAGAACATAAAAGTTCTTTCAAGACACAATTAATCAACAATTATAACATTAAAAACATCCTTCAATCACAATATATACATATGAACGGACAACATTTCATAAAAAATAATAATAAATTTCCTGTTCAATATGTAACTTCATACCATCCAACAAATACATAAATATCTATCATTCAATTATTTCATTTGTTTTATCCAATTTCTATTCTATTATAATTAACTTGATTAGTTTCTCATAAGACAATTTTCAACATCAAATCAACTTACTGTTTAACTGGAAAATCCAAATTATTAATCATGATTCAATCTAAATTCGTTTAATTTTTCTTTTGCAAATATTTTTATGTATATTTTTCTCGTATTTGACCCTTTTTGGTGTACTATTTTCATGCATTTTACCAGTCTTATGGAACATTTGTTATCATTGATTGATTTATTTATTTTTGATTGATTAATAACTGATCATTCGACTATTTGACACGTGTAATTTGGATGTAGAATCCAAATTGATATGAATAAAATGCATAAAATTGAAAATATGAGATAAAATATATCAAATTTTGAAAATATAAAGACAAATTTTGTAAAAAATGATAAATGATAAAAGTATGATAGAATTTGTTCTCATGTTCTTACTCTTAAACTTCAAAATCACTGTATCACTTGACTTATTTAGTTCATAAATAAAAAATTATCCACGTTAATCACTATTTCCTGCTGGTTGCACATTCAACCATATGTTTATTTGTTTCATATAATATTTTTTAATTATTTTAAACAAAGTAATTCACTTTTCAATTCCTAAAATATTTTTATAAGTTTTGGTGTTTTTTAACCAGAAAATTATTTTTTATTCAGAAGTTTAGGCAGATTTAGGATGGATTTTTATTATTAAAAATTAGGATGGATTTAGATAAAGAATTTATTAAATTTCAATTTCTTGTTTAGATGGAATATTTTAATTATCACTAAAATAATCAGATTATCATTCAGATATTTTTTGGAATTATTTTTTCCTTTATTCGTTTTTCCAATTAATATTAAGAAGCATTTTTCTTGAGTGACATTTGTTAAGGTTATATTTTGTTTATGATATTTATGATTATATCAGTTGACATTAGACCAAATATTCTACCCACTTTTGATAATAATTAGTATGAGTAACATTGATTGGAAATTATTTTCTTGCATATATATATATATATAT
>Ga0123340_1001973_pt1 | contig 17959 bp, 7 predicted proteins | sample SirMexnodulemix_FD_89961 | JGI IMG/M metagenome (GOLD analysis project Ga0123340, IMG submission 89961) | Root nodule microbial communities of legume samples collected from Mexico - Siratro Mexico nodule mix | ecosystem: Host-associated > Plants > Roots > Nodule | place: Mexico: Nepantla... | reverse complement strand
ATATTGAATAAAAAGAAAATATTGTTGTAAATATATTTTAATTAAATTGTTAATATTTGGGGATTTGAATAGTTGATAGTGAAATGTTATATTAGTACTTTGTGGACCAAGCAAGAATGGGCCTGCCTTTCTTCCTACGAAAAAAATCATATTAACGACTTTGTTAAAACAACAATTTGGGAGGACGAAGAAAGTTATATTTATAATAATAGAGTAATTTTTACTGAATTTGTCGAAATACTACTGATACAAATAAGTCGAAAGTATGATTTAAAAATTTGATATTTTAATGCATAATTTTTCTGAAACTTTAACAATTTAATGAAGAAATTATATTGATTTACGTAATTTTTACTTTTGTTTTTCTAAGTAGAAGTTGTGTTTCCATATATAATTTCTATTTTTGTTTACAGAAGTTGTGCTTACACGATTTTTAGTTTCCTTTCTGACTTATATTATCTATTATATTCTTTAGTTGGTTACGTTTTATATTATCTATTATATTCATTTTTAATTGTTGTGGATAACTTGGCTCATGTATTAAGAAGTTGAATATTCATTTTATTAAGAATTTGATCCAAATATATTTAAATTTTAATAAGACATATAAAATAAGTATACGTGCAATATAGAGTAGAATATATTAACGTAATAAGAATTCGGATTTTATTCTTAGTTCAATCATTTATTTTGCCAACCAACTTCATACCAATTTAGTCCTCAAAGTTGATCAAATTTTCATTGAAAATACCATTTTTTATTCGTAAGACACATGTAAAAAGACTTTATCATAACTCACTCAAGTTATTCAACCAAGAGTTTTTCATAACTTACATGTCTTATTCAGTTTAGTTTCCTTGAAAAAGACTCGTTATTTATAATGAAATCGAGACATTCATGTAAGATAATCACGAACGTGTTTAACATATGTTATCATGTTAAACACGAAAGTATGCATTTACTATTTTTTTTTGTTATTAAAAGCATGTAAATGTTATATACCTAAGGAAAAATGTTCTAAAAAAAGTCCTATACCCCTTATATGTCGACATGGTTTTTTCTTTTTCCATTTTCTTCAAAAAGATTGGGCTGATCTTGTACTATGGTTTCTGTGGATGGGCTGTAATCGAAGCCCAACCCTCGCTGGAAAGCAAGGCCCATATTTATATACAAATAAACTTACTAATATATTTAAATTTTAAAGAAGACGTATCTTATCCAAAAATTAAACGCACGTGCTCTTATAAAAAATAGGAGTGCAATAAATCAAACTCATTAGTGCTCCACTAAAGTTCTGAAAAGATAAAACGACGGAGTATCACATTATTAAACCCAGTGTTCCGGTGAGCACTAGTGGAACGAAACCTCTGTAATCTCTTTACCTAAATTAACCCTTTGAAGTGTGTTCGCGTTGCGCCTCTCTTTCACTTCAGAATGCAGTCCACACTCTTCTCTCCGACTTTCACCGTTATCCCCACTCCGCCGCAATCTCTCAGATCCCATTCTCGTTCATGTTCTCTCTCCGTCCGAGCCTCCGTCGCGGTGGACACCGCCACCGACGCGCCCAAGTTGAACAAGTACAGTTCCCGAATTACGGAGCCGAAGTCGCAGGGCGCGTCTCAGGCGGTGCTCTACGGCGTAGGACTCTCCGACGAGGACATGGCGAAGCCGCAGGTCGGTGTCTCCTCGGTCTGGTACGAGGGAAACACTTGCAACATGCATCTCCTCCGCCTCTCCGAAGCCGTCCGTGAAGGCGTGGCCGCCGCCGGCATGGTCCCCTTCCGCTTCAACACCATCGGCGTCAGCGACGCCATATCCATGGGCACCAGAGGTATGTGCTACAGCTTGCAGTCCAGGGACCTCATTGCGGATAGCATCGAAACAGTTATGTCTGCGCAGTGGTACGACGCTAACATTTCCATCCCCGGCTGTGACAAAAATGTAAGACCCGCGCCGCCTTTGCGCTCCACGTGTTTGATGTTATGTCTGTGTGTGCACGTGTAACTTACGCTTTTACAGATGCCAGGTACTATCATTGCCATGGGCAGGCTCAACAGACCTAGTATCATGGTTTATGGCGGGACTATAAAGGTAAAATCACTTGTATTGGAGCCATTGTCTTGAATTTGGCCATTTTTGTAATTGATAATTTTCTCTGAGCTGAATGTGCTATTGCTACATGTGTAACGTAACGTTTATGCTGTTGTTCCCTTACTGTAGGTTACTGATAGTTTATTTATTTTTATTTCGGAAAATGTAAAATTGTATATACACCAAATGGGGTGGTAGGAGGTGGAAAGAAGAGAAAGGAAATGGAAGAGAGATATGGGAATAGATGCGATGAGTTATGTCTTCATAGAAGAAGAAAGATATAGGAAGAAAATGATGTGGAAAAGGAGATGATAGAGAAAGTGGTGGAGGAATATTCACCCCCTCCCCGATTTTACGTGGTTTTTGAGTCAGGTGTTTGTTGGCTTTTATCTTCGTTCTAATTTTTATTATTGTTGTTTTTTGTTTCAGCCTGGTCATTTTCAGGGCAATACGTTTGACATAGTGTCTGCCTTTCAGGTAAGAAGACTTTTTCTTTTTAATCTCATCCCATCTCATCATTGTTTGTGGTTAATTGTTATGTCCGCCTTTTATTTTGCACTCATTCAAACATAGGAAAATTCTGCTGAACTAAAGTTTTATGTAAGAAAAGGAACACCAGTATGACGGAGTGTAAGAATCTCTCTTTGGTGAACAGAAAAGTAGGAAAAACAAAATATAAAACTTGAAAGAGCTCCCCGTGTTCTTTATAGTCTTCATTCTTAATAGAGTCTTCTTTTCAAATGAAAAAAACGTGCTATTTTTAATGTTGGAAATATTATACTCAAAAATATAAATTTGTTTGCCCTGAACATCAAGGTTTGATGTGTACTATCGAGCTAATGCAAATGTAGTTAATCATGTTCCATTAATTTCTGGTTTTCCTTTAGTGCTATGGAGAATTCGTGAGTGGATCAATTAGTGATGATCAAAGACAAAATGTTATTCGCAACTCTTGCCCTGGTGCTGGGGCCTGTGGTGGCATGTATACAGCTAATACCATGGCTTCCGCAATAGAAGCTATGGGAATGTCTCTTCCCTATAGGTAAGTTTTGTGTAAGTTTTCTCTCCTGTTTTCTTTTAGATTGTGCTTACCTTTATTTGTTGTTTCTGCAGTTCATCTACACCGGCTGAGGATCCACTTAAGTTGGATGAGTGTCGGTTAGCTGGGAAATATCTACTTGAGTTACTGAAGATGGACTTGAAGCCCCGAGATATTATCACTCGTAAATCACTACGTAATGCAATGGTTATAGTTATGGCACTTGGTGGATCTACTAATGCTGTGCTACATTTGATTGCTATGGCCAAGTGAGTGAAGTTTGATGCCAGAGATCCTATTGTTATACAATAATACTGAGAGGAAACCTCAAGTGTAATCATTTTGGCAGGTCTGTTGGCATTGAATTGACTCTTGATGATTTTCAGAAGGTTAGCGATGAGGTTCCTTTTATTGCAGATCTTAAGCCTAGTGGGAAATATGTCATGGAAGACGTTCACAAGGTATGCAATTTGATGCTTTTGTTAAATAATTGAACATTGCTTCTCTTATCAATTTGTCCCAGTCATATTATGTGTATGCTCTTTTGTCATTATTATTCTTGCTTAAAATTGCTATTATTTTGACTTCTCTTTTGTAGATCGGAGGGACCCCTGCAGTTATTCGCTACCTTCTCGAGCAAGGCCTTTTAGATGGTGACTGTTTGACTGGTATGTTTACGTGCCCTTGTGTTTAGTCTGTTAAGAACAGAAGGTTAATTTCCAGAAGGTACATTTATCTCTAACATACATATACCTCCTTTCTAGTCACTGGAAGGACCCTTGCTGAAAATGCAGAACTTGTCCCTCCTTTGTCCAAAGGGCAGGTATGACGAGTATGATGTTTCTGTTGAACTGCATTTTTTTCTAATAAATTGATCTCTTTACAAATTACAATTTTTCGTGATGCACGATTCAGGAAGTAATAAGGCCACTAGAAAATCCCATCAAGAAGACAGGTCACATTCAAATATTATATGGAAACCTTGCACCACAGGGTTCTGTCGCTAAAATTACTGGAAAAGAAGGACTGTACTTTTCTGGTGAACTTTCATGCCCTCTTTTGTTGAATATCTAAAAGATTTGATTTTCAATTATCTAAAAGATTTGATTTGCAATTAATACAAGTATTATTCAACAGGTCCTGCACTTGTGTTTGAAGGAGAGGAGGCGATGATTGCTGCCATTTCAGAGGATCCTTCGAGTTTTAAGGTTTTTTTTTTTTTTTTCCTGTTTCACCTAAAACTCAGCATATAAGGACAATTCTAGCTATAGGGCTGTCAAGAGACTCGAGACGGTTTGAATGAAGCATCAAGAATTGCAATGTCTAAAAGTTTTACTATTTCATGTGTGGTTGTCAACCTTTGGTATTGGATTGAAGATTTTACATTATTTTTTTTTACAAGCTTCCTTTTGAGAAAAATAATTTAAACTTAAATCACGTCATTTAAAAGTTTGAACTTAATTTGAAAATTTCACAAATCAAGATCATAAAAAATAATGTTTGCAAAGCACACTATCCTTAGTCATAAAGGTACTTGTTAGACTATAGGTTTTTATCATTTTAAAATAAGTAACTATTCAAGAGAAATAGCATTTTTCAAAGCTTTTCTGAATTGTATATTTTATTTTTTTTTTTGAGCAGCAACAAGAACTAGGTTTGTTCCTTCTATTTTAATTGTTAGTCTCAGTGATTAACCTTTGTTCTGATTCTGGTGCATGTTGCGCCAGATCTTTCTTCTGGAACTATACAGATCACCAATTTGGCTGAATTGATTGCTATCTATTTTACAATTTTGTAGCAGTATTTGTCTAGTTTGACATGGATATAACCACAATAGGTGACAGGTAAAATGGAAAATTGGACATATGATCTCTTGTGTTTCTATTTCTCCAGGGTAAAGTGGTTATAATTAGGGGAGAGGGACCCAAGGGTGGTCCAGGCATGCCTGAGATGTTAACACCAACAAGTGCAATAATGGGTGCAGGTCTTGGAAAGGTTTGTCTTGCATCCTTTTTATTCTATTTACTTAGTTTGTAATAGTGTTCTGTCCATTATGACTACGGCATGTATTAACTGACCTGTTGAGTTTTATCTTCATTATTACAAACTCAATTGAATTGAATAATTTCTATCTAGCCAAACACATGTACAGAGATTCTCCGGTCATTATTATTTTAGTAGGAACTGAAAGGCCTTGTTTCAAGTATTATGAATCGTTATAATGAACCTATTCTGGACTGACATTTCTTAAGCTATTGTCTTTTTATATTGCAGGAAGTTGCATTATTGACTGATGGAAGATTTTCAGGAGGTTCACATGGATTTGTGGTTGGCCATATATGCCCTGAAGCACAGGTGAATTGAATATTTTTATAATCAGACGCATCATGTATGAACTGTTTGTTATCTGTAAGTTATTAGCCTAAATGCTTGTCATAATTAGTCCCTACACTTAGTTATTAGTAAAAATGTTTACTACCAGTAATATGTTGTGTGCGCAAGCTGAATTATCTGTAACTTTCTTCAGCTCATAAGTAGTGTTTGTATCAGTTTTATGAGAACCACCTGGTTTGGTTCATCTCTAATAACCGTGAGTGGCCAAAATGACTGTTCTTGAGATTCTTATCAGTGGTGTTAAGAGTGAGAACAACATATGAAATGATTAAAGGAAATTAATTGTGAGAAAACTGAAGACACTGGAGTGAGAAAGAAATATTTCTAAGCAATGCCAACGATGTATATTGTGCAATACTTTATTTTCAAGGGACCAGAGAAGTGGCTTTAGCAATCTTTTGGAATTACTATCCAGACTTTTGCAATTCATTCAGAGGAAGTAATTGTAGTGTGCTTGTCTAGTTAGAAAAAATTATACTTCTAAAACCATCTAGGCCTGCCTTTTGGTATTAAACTTTGTTCCTTGCAAACGCAGTTTAGTTCCAACATTCAAGCTATTTAATTTTATTGGTGCAATAATAGTATGTTGGATTTTAAATGTTGAAGATCATGTTACAGTGCTTTACTAGCTTGGTTGATTTTATAGGAAGGTGGTCCAATTGGCTTGATTAAAAATGGAGACGTAATCAACGTTGACATCCAGAAAAGGAGAATTGATGTTTTGGTATCAGATGAGGAGATGGAGGCACGCAGGAAAAATTGGACTGCTCCTCCATATAAAGCTAAACAAGGAGCTCTATACAAGGTATGTGGCTTGAAACTCTTGGAAGGAAAAAAAGTAGCCTTAACTTTATGGAGGTCTCTATACATTTCAGTCCATGTGATATGAATACTCTCTGGTTCTCCTATTTTCAGCTGTTACAATCTAGTTTTCTTGGTTATGGGTAGATTTGTCCCGGGTCAAAGATTTTCTAAGTTTGTGTCGCTGTGGTAAAACCCAATTTAATTAACAAAAAATCTAAGAACTTCCAAAGGGTGGGTGCATTGAAGCAACATGAAGCAGTTAAGAATAACAACTGAGTGATATTGGGATGGGAAATTGCATTTTTTTTTTCTTTTTTAATTAGATTTTTGAATGTGTATTTGTTGTTTAGCTCTGGATAAATTTAAATATGCACATCGGCACCTTTTATATACTGAGATATGATCTACAGTTTTGTTAGTAATTTTTTATTCCCAGTGTTTCTAATGCTATATTGTTTGTCCTGGCCAGTATATTAAAAACGTGAAATCTGCTTCTAGCGGATGCGTGACAGATGAGTAGAAGTACATATTTCCAGAACAAAAGCGGATTGTATGCCTTGTTAGCGTTTTAACGAGGTATTACAATTTTGGCATACACGGTGCATGTACATGTAGCTCGATCTGCCTCTTGGATTTTTGTTATTTTTGGCTATATTATTTTAGACTTGAATGGCACCACCTGTCTGTTCTGTATCCCATATTTGTTTTCTTTTATTCAGTTATTAAATTTTATATCAGTTAGAAGTGAAATTTTGTATCCTAAGCTTCCAGAACAAATTGGCAAAAATTGAATTGGCAGTTGATTAATTAGATTTTCTAGAGCTATCCTCTTCTTTATTGTTTATAGCCTTCCGACATAGATACTATTGTTATTTCTAAATGATAGAAAATGGGGTTTCATTGAATTGGCAACTACAAATGAGGGGTTTCAAAGTACCAGAACAGCTAGGATGTGAAGCTTGATTAATCATTGAAAATGTAGAGAGTTTATGCTATTGTATCTGCAAGCTCGATTGAAGCTGGCTGGCAAGTATTGAAGTTCAGCCGTGATAATTACATCTTAATTTCTTCAGCACCTAAACGGGATTTGACTATACATTTCTTTCCCTGAAAATCCGAATTCCTCATTTATTTTGGGGTGGGGTACAAGTCCATTGAGTATTTTTTTGTAAAACTTTTGCATATGATTTTTATTGTTTTAATTTGCGTATGACCTGATTTTAGTTTTAAAAAATGAATAATGTTAACAAACCAGATCTCTTGCTTTATTAAAGAGTAAATGTCTAATTTTCTTTTATATACGACGAAATTTTTAACCTATAGTTTTTTCACTTCGTTGAGATAACGAACGGGAATTTGTTCTTTTGAGTTGAACTATTTTAGGAAAAAATTTGGGTCACTGATGTTTATGTTCCGGGTGCTTCTTCCTGCATCTCCATACTTTCTTTCCCTACTTCCACAGAAAGTAAAAATTTCATAATTTCGTTTTATCTTCTTATTTGCACACTTTTTTTCTTTCTATCTGAATTATATAATTTAGGATATAACTTTTGAATGGTATAATTTAAAATATTTTTTTATCTTGTTAAATAGTTTAGAAATAAAAATAAACATTTTTTTATCTGCATTAAATAATCTAGAATAAAAAAATATATTTTAGATTACATAATCAAAATTTAAGAAGGGTATTTTTGATGTCTTAAAAGTTATGGCAGGAAGAAGAGAATGGAGGTAGAGGAAGAAGCGTCCTTTTGGTACTACGTCAATATAGCATTTACTTTCTTCCTAACCAAACCATTTACATTCCTAAACATTAATTGTTTGTAAAAAAAATAGAAGAAAAATGATTATCTTGTTAAATTAAAGTTGCATTTATACGATAACAATTGATATTATAGAAAATTACAGATATAACGCGATGCATCTTTCACTAATGTAATATGAATATTGCAGAAACTATTGACATTTATTTATAACTTTAAAAGATTAAACAGTACGTTATTTAAGAACCCAAGTTTATCCTTTTCACTTTTGGAGGACCATCTATATATACCAGCTGTGTGTTCAACTTGTATCCAAAATGTCAAATCTGCATTTCATAGCCATCCTTGTTGACCAAACACAAATCATAAATATCATTATTACTATTACTTCTCCATATGATATCCTTGCATCATTCTTCCTATAAAAGGGAAACTTAGCGTCCTGTATTACACACATCGACACCATTATCATTGTGTTAGCAATGTCTTCCTCATTTGCCATCCATTTCTTCCTAATCTCAATACCCCTTTTCTCGGTTTGTTGTTTATCAGCATCTAATGCTCCCAACACCAAACCACACCCCTTTATCCTTCCCATTAAGAAAGACCCTGCAACCAATCTGTTCTACAGTTCAGTTGGTGTAGGAACTCCTAGGCAAAACTTTGATCTCACCATTGATCTTGCAGGAGAAAACCTATGGTATGACTGTAACACTCATTACAACTCTTCTTCCTACCGTCCTATCGCTTGTGGCTCAAAGCAATGCCCCGACGTTGGATGTGTTGGCTGCAATGGCCCCTTCAAACCAGGTTGCACAAACAACACTTGTCCTGCTAACACAGTTAATCCCTTAGCAAAATTCCTTTTCGGTGGTGGCTTAGCTGAGGATTTCATATTCATTGGTCAACAGAAAGTGTCTGGCCTTCTTTCTAGCTGTGTTGACACCGACAGATTCCCATCCTTCACCAATGACGAGTCACCTCTAAATGGCTTACCCAAAAACAGCAGAGGAATTATAGGCCTTTCAAAGTCGCAGCTTGCATTACCAATTCAGCTTGCATCCGCTAATAAACTTCCTTCCAAGTTTTCTCTCTGTTTACCCTCTTTAAACCACCAAGGTTTTACCAACTTGCTTGTTGGAGCTGGGGAATATCCTCCAGGAATATCCAAATTTCTCCAGACCACCCCTCTAATTGTCAACCCCGTTTCCACAGGTCCTATATCTGTGGAAGGTGTTGCTTCCAACGAATACTTCATTGACGTGAAAGCAGTTAAGATTGATGGCCATGCTGTGAACCTAAAGCCTTCCCTTTTGTCTATTGACAACAAGGGAAATGGGGGCACCAAGATCAGTACCATTAGTCCTTTCACTGAATTACTAACCTCTGTCTACAAGCCTTTCATTCGCGATTTCCTGAAGAAAGCCTCAGACAGAAGATTAAAGAAAGTGGCAGCAGTGGCACCATTTGAAGCATGCTTTGATTCAACCAGAATTAGTAATTCTGCAACAGGACTAGTTGTGCCAACTATTGATCTAGTGCTGCAAGGGGGAGTGCAGTGGCGTATTCATGGAGCGAATTCCATGGTTATGGCAAAGGAAAATGTTGCATGTCTGGCATTTGTTGATGGAGGGACAGAGCCTATAATGTCTTTTGTGAAAGCTTCAATTGTCATAGGTGGATATCAGTTGCAGGAGAACCATTTGGTGTTTGACGTGGCTTCCTCCAAATTAAGCTTCAGTTCTTCGCTTTTGGTGCACAATGCCACGTGTTCTCACTCTTGAATGAGATGTGCTTTTGATGCGTCGAAGTTAGCCACGTTGAAGAATATGTAGTAGCATCTATCTTTCATTGTTTTGAGGATAATTGAATAATAAATGTTTGCTTTGTTGTAAATGGAAACGCACCTTAGCGTTTCATGTGTGGTATTTAGTGGGGACGGCAATTCTGAGATTGATAGAGAACTTTTGTAAGCTGTTGAATTTCTACCAGGGAAATGTAGAACTTTCTAAATTATATATATATATATATATATATATATATGAATGATTTACAGTTTGTTAATAAAATTTTATCTTCTTTTTAAATTTATCCACGTTTTATATTATAAAGAATCTCATTGGTTGACTATTTTTGTTATTATCTCAGAAAATTCAATTTAAAATTACATGAACTAATTTGAAAAATATTTTCAAAAACAAAAAATAAAAAGTTCTTGTATTTAGGAACTAAAAAAACATTTAAATCATATTTTTAGTAATATCTTTCTGCCAAAAGATATTTTTTCTAACTATTTGATGGAAACTAAAGAGAAGAAAACTGAAAAATACAAACATAGGGACCGAGTCATAGTCATTCGATTTGGAAAAAGGTCAAACTCACTTATCAGGTGAGTCTCCTGGATTTATCTCTATCCGTGTAATGGATATGAAGAGTACACATATTTCAAATGAAATGAAAGGTTAGAATTTTTTAGACTTTTGATATTTGTATTTTATAAAATATGGGTTTCTATTTCTTATTTTAATTTCTTAAATTTTAATTTTATATTAATTTTTTTTTGTTATTTTTTTTTTTGAAATTTTTATTCTTTATTCTTTAATTTTTAATTTTAATTGTTTAAAAAAATTATCTTATTCAATAATTGATCTGTTTTCACAATTACGTAAAAGTACCATAATTATAATTCGTTTTTCTTAATTTTATTGTGTGATTTTAAAAGTAAAATAAACTTCCGAGTAATTGAATTAAAAATCGAATAAAGTTAAGAATTTTTAAAAAAATTAAATGGTCAAAATTATCTAAAAAAAATTCAAGAACCAAAATTACATATAATTAAAAATAAAAAATAAAACCACTAAAAGGATTTTTAAAAACTACAAATTTTGTGAAATATAAATATCAAAATTATAATTAAATCAACGTTTTAAGATAATATTTAGTAAAAACTTTGAGAATATCTACGAAAATTTAAGAGAAATAAGTATAGAGATTTTAGCGAAAAATAACTCCCTAAACAATGAAAACTAAGTTAAGGCAATAATCGATCTATTTAATATGTGATTTAGATCATATTTTACGATCTCGTGTCATATTTGAGATAATATTATACTAATCATATTAAGTATAATAAAATTTCTATTAATACCAAAAATCATTTTAAGAAACAAGTATAAACGTAGATACCTAAATAAAGAGTACACATGCCTGTTTACGCATAAATACTGTTAAGCCTTTCTAAACTCTGAAAAAAAGCCTTTTTACCATAATAATAGCCAATAAAGAATTAAGATTGATAACTTTGAGATGAAAAGATAGTGAAGTTGTCGAGTTATAATTATAATATTAATCTGCATTTTTTATTTTACTATATTAAACAAATAGAATGCGAGATAAATAGTAGGATGCATGTGCTCACACTCATCTTTATAAAGTTTTATAAGGTACTTAATTATGCATGTTAAAACTCAAACCTATTAGAAGATAATTTTGCAATCATATAGATGTATTTTATGAAAAAAAATGTTAGTAACATGTCTTCTAAAATATATATTAATTATCATTTTACAAATACCTACTAAATTTGAATTGATTTACTATCTCTATCCTCCTCGAGATGATAAATACAACGGTGATCCCTGGTTGTGACCAAACTGATAGGAGCACCCAGTATTTCAAAACATTGAATATGTCACATATCCAAGTTGTCTTATTTTGACTTTGACTTTGACGTTAGTACTTACAAGTACTACGGAATGCAAATCTTTAGCAGGATATTTCTACCTAAAAAAAAAACCCCTTTACTTTACTATAATTGATTATGTATAATATTAGATGAAAAATGATTGAGAAAAATAAGAAGTCTCACATTATCTAAAATTGAAGTTACATTTATCTCATAATAATTTATATTACCGAAAATTATAAACAAATCCGTCGAATCTATTGTTATTCTTTTGTGGATGCAATTAAGCTGTAACATTTTTTAAAGAATAAATACGCATTTGAATTTCAGTTAAAAAATTAAACTAAATTTGAATTAGAGAAAAATATATTATAACTTTTGAAAATAAAATTATTAATTACAATTTTTTTAGCTAATTGAAATTTAAGGTGAATTTTAGTTCATTCAAAAATAAAAGAAAATCAAACAGACTAAGATAATGTTTCAGTATTACAAAAAAAATCAAATGCACCTTGACCCATTGCTCCAGAAGCAAAGCACGTATCTTTTCCCTTCCAAAGACACCACCTATGCCAGGTGCAGTGTGCATAACTTAGCCATCTGTTTTTGACGCATGATGAAACTTTGACACCATATAAATTATTATTTTATTTTTAAAAAAATATTATTTTATTTTTAAAAAACACTGTTGTAAGGTTGAATTATCCGTTGAACAGTGGTATAAAGCATCTTTACAACTATTTTTTCAATAAAATATTATATTATAACAATTTATTTGTTTAAGCAAAAACTAAAACGGTGTAAAGGATTAACATATAATATGTTCATATCCTCTGCATCATTCTTCCTATAAAAAGGAAACTCAGCATTCTGGATTACACACACCCTCACCGTTATCATTATCATTATCTTAGCAATGTCTTCCTCTTTTGCCATTCATTTCTTCCTAATCTCAATACCCCTTTTCTCAGTTTGTTGTTTATCAGCATCTCATGCTCCCACCACCAAACCACACCCCTTTATCCTTCCCATCAAGAAAGACCCTGCAACCAATCTGTTCTACAGTTCAGTTGGTGTAGGAACTCCTAGGCAAAACTTTGATCTAACCATTGATCTTGCAGGAGAAAACCTATGGTATGACTGTAACACTCATTACAACTCTTCTTCCTACCGTCCTATCGCTTGTGGCTCAAAGCAATGCCCCGACGTTGTATGTATTGGCTGCTATGGCCCCTTCAAACCAGGTTGCACAAACAACACATGTCATGCTGACACAATCAATCCCTTAGCAAAATACCTTTTCGGCGGTGGCTTAGCTCAGGATTTCATATTCATTGATCAACACAAAGTTTCTGGCTTGCTTTCTAGCTGTATTGACACCGATGGATTCCCTTCTTTCACCAATGACGAGTCACCTCTAAATGGCTTACCCAAAAACAGCAGAGGAATATTAGGCCTTTCAAAATCCCACCTTGCATTACCAGTTCAGCTTGCATCCGCTAATAAGCTTCCTTCCAAGTTTTCTCTCTGTTTACCCTCTTCAAACCACCAAGGTTTCACCAACTTGGTTGTTGGAACTGGGGAATATCCTCTGGGAATATCCAAATTTCTCCAAACCACCCCTCTCATTGTCAACCCCGTTTCCACAGGTCCTATATCTTCGGAAGGTGTTGCTTCCAACGAATACTTCATTGACGTGAAAGCAGTTAAGATTGATGGCCATGTCGTGAACCTAAAGCCTTCCCTTTTGTCTTTTGACAACAAGGGAAATGGGGGCACCAAGATCAGTACCATGAGTCCTTTCACTGAACTACATTCCTCTGTCTACAAGCCTTTCATTCGCGATTTCCTGAAGAAAGCCTCCGACAGAAGATTAAAGAAAGTGGCAGCAGTGGCACCATTTGAAGCATGCTTTGATTCAACCAGAATTGGTAAGTCTGCAACAGGACTGGTTGTGCCAACTATTGATCTAGTGCTGCAAGGGGGAGTGCAGTGGCGTGTTCATGGAGCGAATTCCATGGTTATAGCAAAGAAAAACGTTGCATGTCTGGCTTTTGTTGATGGAGGGACAGAGCCTAAGATGTCGATTGTGAAAGCTTCGATTGTTATAGGTGGATATCAGTTGCAGGACAACCATTTGGCGTTTGACGTGGCTTCCTCTAAACTAAGCTTCAGTTCCTCGCTTTTGCTCCATAATGCCACGTGCTCTCACTCTTGAATCACACGTGCTTATGATGAGGCGTTGAAGAATGTGTAGTTCATTCTCTCTTTGGATTTTGAAGACTAAAATAACAAGCTTCTTTGCTTTGTAGTTTGTAGACAGAAACATGTAGTGGTGTTTCTTGTGTGCCATGTACTTTGAAGCTACATATGAATAATATCTGCTGAATTCATACCCGAGAGCTTTCTAAACTAGGTAATATCTTAATATATTTTAGTTCTAAATATATGATGAATGATTTAAAGTTTATTAATAATAATTTTCGCCAGTTTTAAATTCATCGTCGTTTTAGTACCATAAATGATCGCATGTTTTCTTGTTATCATTTCAGTTTTCCTCACATTCACATTAATGTCTCTGTTCCAACAAAAAAGAGATAGTTGCTTTTATTTTGTGGCAGAAACTTTCGCACAAGTGGTATTGATAAAATTATTTTAGGGAATGGTGTAATCTTATTTTGAAATTATTAAAATGGGTATTTTTTATTTTTTTTAAGAATTAATCGGGAGCATAAATTTAAAATACTAAATTTGCAGCCAAACATTGCTTTAAGATTTGTAAATATCAAAGTTTTTTTTACGTGTTTATTATGTGCGTAATAATTTTAATTTTATCTTTACTACAATTATTATAGAGAGTGGGATTTCAGTATTAATATATCTTGTTTTAAATTTTATAGAGATAGTATCCCAGGAAAGAGGATATAGAAAAAGAAAGGTATTCCATGGAAGAAGCTGGGGTGTACTTTTTAATTTTTTAAATTCATTTTACAACATAGTATTTTTAAGAAAAAAAATTAAATTAAACAAGTCGTGTCTTTATTTATGACTTCTATAAAATTTAAAAGAAAACTTGTCTATTAATATTAAAATAATGTTTCTTATAACAACTTTGGTAAAAAAATAAAAAATAAAAGTGTTACAAAGTTATGTTTTTAATAACACCTTAACAAAAAGGAATTTTGATATATGAAAAGTCATCTACATAGACGATTTTAGTATTTGAAAATCGTGTTTTAAGAACATGAGTTATTCGTTTTCATTAAAACACTACAAAAAATCTATGGGGAATGGTGAATAATTAGAAGAGTTGATCACTTGCCTTTCATTTCTAAAATATGATCTATTTATAAGAAGAAAGTTTCTATGTAATCATCATCTCCTAAAGTTTAGGGATTAGTACTTTATTATGCGTAATTATACTTATTTTCCGAAATTTATGTAATTTGTTTCCTTGGTTACGTTTCTCTCTCAAAATTGTAGTGATATTTTTCAAAATTGGCTTAGAGATACATATTCAGCTAGGAACCGACATACTTAACTGAATTCAATGATAACTATTATTATGACAAAATCTTAAAAATATGACACTTTCAAGAGTAATTTACACCTATTTAATACTGGAAAATAATATAATTTTATTAAAATATAATATTTTATTGCAAAAATAGATGTACTGTCGGTGCAAAAACAGATCAGTGTGGGTGTATTTTGTAAACAGCGGTGCGTCAAATAATATTTATTGTAAACATATTAACTATTTGATCAAAGCATATATTGGTACTGTCCTATGATCGATATTCCGCAATGAACGGTCTTAATGACATTTATAGAATTGATAAGATGCGAGAATACTTTAGTAAAATATTTATTAATTGCATTTTAAATATTTCATTAACTGTTTTAAAAAAGTAATTTTCAAAAATTTAAAATAAAATATCTTACATATAGAACTACAATTTTTTAAATTATATTTTTATTAATAATATCTTTTCAATGTCAAATAATAAATTATAAATTATTGTTTGCTAATTATTAAAGAGAATAATTTTTTCTTAAAACGTTGTATAAACACAATAATTAAGTGATAAAGTACATGAGATGCCCAATGGCAAGCCGAAGCAATAATTGCCTGATCCATACGAAGTTATGCATATCCACTTGTTTGAAACTTAATGGGCAAGTGGTATGAGGAACAAGTTGAGCATTGGCACCATTAAGCCATCCTCTTTGAAGAAGAAGCACTACTAATTAATAATATGGTCAAAGAGTCAATATATGATGACTTTGGTAACATGTAATGGGCCCTAAGGCCTTGCTATAGAAGGATAATATACCATTTATTATCCACGATGCCTTTGCAAGGATTCGATTTAAATTTTTTATATCCATTATCAAATTAATTTATATTTTTTTAATCTAATTGAAGTTTGGATTTAAATTAGATTAAATCTAGTTAATTTATTTTGGATAAAATTGAATTAAAATGGAAATTGTTATATTTGATAAATTTAAATTAAATTTTATAATTTTCTTTTCACCCAATCATTACATTGAGAAAGGAGGAGTGCTCCAAGGGAAAACATCAGGAAAATCTCACAACAATGAGAACTGAGCCAAACCCATATAAAGGAATAATACCACTTTCAACTCAAAACCTTAAGACTTTAAGTTTGCGAATCTTCTTTCTTATATGTTTTGCTCAACTTTCTCATTCCTACCTAATATAGAACTTTGACTCACAATTAAGTACCTAACACCTGATATTTGTTGATGGAGAGACAATGTTATCAATGTCGCTTTTTAAAGTCCCAATTGGAGGAAAATCTTTTAGTGTTTGATCTGGCTCTCTCCAAATTAAGGATTTGAAATGCCCTCATCCTAGAAAGTGATCACAATGCTTTCACTTTGGAATGAACAATCTAAGTGCATATTAAATCAAAAGGGAAGTACAATGAAAGAATTTTTATCATTTTTTTGAAATATACTTCAAAAATATTATGGATGATGAGAAGGAACAGCATTATGATAATAATTCTAATATGAAAGAAAGCTGTAAAGGAATTCAAAAGCAGTTTTTAAAATAAACCTGAGAACATTATATAAATATTGTGCTTATCACTGTCTACATCTTATTCTTATTAATATAACACAATCTTTTTCTTCTTCTTCAAAGTTGCTTAATGCATATATTTATTATTTTCAAGCTTTTCAAAAGATGGAAAATTTTACTTGATTGTGTTTTTGGGGTACGTTTGAAATCTTTCTCTGATACTTGATGGAGAATCAAATTAAAAGTATCGGTATTAGATTTTAAGCTCCCACGTAAGACTGCTTTGTTATACGTGTTGGCTAGTGCACTTGAGAGATGAGTTTTGTTTAGCATGATGATTTGATAAGACATTTTATTTGCTATTAGTAAGAATAACAATTTAAGTTTATGTGCATTTATATTACAATTAAACAATTAGAAGATAAATGTTTTTTTTATTTCATTCAAGTATAGAGTTTAAGACTTCACATCTTACATGAAAATTGCACTGATGTAGAACTCGTCCTTTTAGAAAAAACTTCATATTATAAGAAGAAAAAAATTTGAAGAGAATAATCATAATGAAGAAATTCATTTAAAGTTAAGTATTTTTTTAGTTGTTTTGTCCATAGTTATTACTTCTTTAAAGACTGGATTTGAGCAATTAAAAATATTTTTGGATTTTTTGTGTAATTCAAAGAAGTAATTATTTAATGATAATGAATTAAAAGAATGTTGTATTAAAGTTAATTCTACCTTTTCTCATGACAATTTTTTGAGATGTTGAGTCAGATGGTATTTTTTAATTGAAAGTGCTGAAAATACGTTTTTTTTTTCATGAAAATGGGTTACAATTTTTGTGTCAATTTATCGATTTTTTTTTTTAAATATTACGAATTTCGGTAAATCGTCATTGTTAACTATTCTACATTGAAGACGTCACCAAAAAATGACTTTGCAATTTTTCTTATTATATTGTTTTAAACTTGAAGTCTAGCATACTTTGACGACTTTTATTAGTTATTATTATTAATTATTTTAAAAAAATCTCAACTTTTATTTGTTAATTTCATTTAAAGTGAGGAATTACTATTTTTTAGTTTATATTTTTTTTTCTATTTATATATTTTGAAAATAGGATTATTTTGGTT
>Ga0123340_1001971_pt1 | contig 17971 bp, 8 predicted proteins | sample SirMexnodulemix_FD_89961 | JGI IMG/M metagenome (GOLD analysis project Ga0123340, IMG submission 89961) | Root nodule microbial communities of legume samples collected from Mexico - Siratro Mexico nodule mix | ecosystem: Host-associated > Plants > Roots > Nodule | place: Mexico: Nepantla... | reverse complement strand
TATATATATATATTGAAATCACTTTCGCTTTTATCAATGACCCGTTGATTCTTGTTTAGAATGGTTTTTATTTTTTTTTCTAGCTAAAAGAATTTTTAATAACTTTTGTTTTGTTGGAATGTTGAAATTCATGTTGGGATGATTTATAGTTACACATTTTATAAAGTATTAATTTATTATTTTGATTGATTTCTTTTTTTTTAGAAGACTATAATCCCTTTATAGAGGACATTTTATTTGAATTGAGTACAACTATTTTAAGCGACAAAATTCTCTTTTCTTTAACAAAGAGTCATTTGAAGCTTTTTGTGTAACAAGGAGATATGCGGGGATTATTTGAAACCCAATAGTTTCCTTTCTATTGTTCAGCATATTTTGATATAAGTAATGTAGGACCATTATATTCGAATCAATGATCAAATTTTGATTCTTGGTTAGTGGATACAAATATTGAACTACTAGTACCAACATTTTTTGGTAGATTGTATTCGTATATTTGATACATTGAGGATAATGATTAAAATTTTCTTTGTCATCAAATGTTGTACGTACTGACAAATTCAATCACTTGATATCAAATAAGGTTGGCACAAATAATTTGATATTTAAGTCCCTTAATAAATACCTATAATTCGATCTCTGGCTCATACTTCACAAAAAAGAGATAAAGAAAATTACTTAATTTTATTAATTATATATTGTAAAATAAAAAATAAAATAAAGAAAAATAAACTTTAAAAAAACTAAAAATTAGAAAAATAGAGTGTTATGCTAGTTGATGGAAAAACCTTTGTTCATTTGATGTGCCTTTGTACTAAGTGTCAATTAATTATGAGTTGCTATATAATTAAAATTATCAACTTTAAAATAAATATTTTAAAAATATATTTAGAATGATTCTACTAATTTTATATAAAACATACAAACACTCAACATATATTGACTTTATTGAAACTAATAATTAAGATTAGGTTTAAGAATAAATTTATTATTCACTCTTTATTTTCTGAAAACTGTAATAAGTAAGATTTGTTGCTTGTTGGTGGCATGTTTTTCTATTTTTGGCAATATGTTGATAACAAAATTCGTTGAGATTTAAAAGGTTACGTGAATTTGTAGTCTCTTTTTAAAGCAACTGGGAGAAATTTTCTAATAATAAAAATATGAAGACGAGGTCAACACTATAGTTGTAAAACAATGATTAAAACAATTTTTTTTCTTTGGTTAATCCTGATGTACTACCACGCGTTTAGCGCGTCACAATCTGCGATTTGGTCAGATTTTCCAGACATTGTATTAGCATGTAGCAGCTTGTGTCGCTGAGTTTGTGACTCTGTGGTAATAACAACGCATCAAATTAGAGATTGCTAAAATCTTTGCACTTTTTGACTCTGCTAGTTCGTGGGACAGAGACAAACATTCTTTTACAACCTTATGTTTATGTTGCTTACTTACTGCTCTATGTTTTGGGTTACTATATTTGGGGAATGATGCATGAAGTTCAATTCTTCTTTTTTCAAATGCCATTGAATAATATAGTATTCTTTTAATAAACTTATTCATTCATACTACATATTGTTAAAAAAATTTAAGATCAAAATAATGGATGTATTTAAAAACCCTTGTTAGGAAATCAGTAAGTATTTATTGATTCTGTAAATGTCTCACTTTCATTATAAATCTTCTTCATAATCCAATAAAAAAAGTTTTTTTTTTAGATGCTTGAATTAAACATAATATTCGAAAGACTTTTGAGAGACAAACTAAACAAGACCTAGATGAAAAAAACCTAAACATTACATCAATGTCTTTAAATGTGTGTGAATGCATTAAGAAAACATGTTCTGATTAAAAATTTACTCTGTAGTTTTTGTTTGGTGAAATTAGTGGGAATATATTCGGTGGAAGGTATGACAGGTGAAATTTAACAGTACTGATAGGTTTAACCGAAGCTCAAGATTTTTGACATACCTAAAATGCCATCATAAACATGGTGATTGGTGGTGAAGCTAATCTCGAAGAATACTATGATCTTAAGGTTTCTGTGTGGCCATTTTGTCGTCTTTTGATGCTCTTTCTCCGCGTCTCTGCCACCAAAACCGCTAAATAATTAGCCAAAGTTTACACTTTACACAGTCCATTCTCTTCTCTTAACATCAAGTACATTCTTACATATTATCACAAAATCATTCTTTCTCTCTCTATCTCTATCTCCTCACACAACGTTTGTCATTGGACAAATCAATAATTTAGAAAAGGACACTCACATGCAAAAATATTATCATTTTTTAAATCATATAACAACTAACAGATTCTCTGTGGAGGGTTGGAAGTCACTAAACTCAAGGAGGATTTGTTTATGTTATAGTATTCAAGTTTTTATGAAAAAAAATAAAAATACTTCTAGCTTACAACTGTTTTTTTTTTATAAAATATTATATCATAATCAAATAATATTTCTTCAGTTGTAAAGTGGATATAGCTCAAATTTTTATACATAAATTTGGATCCTCAGATTTGAATCTCCATTGGGAAAATATATTTAATCATTCATGAATAATATAGCCGCTGCAATTTCTTGAAGTACTAAATTTCTTCACTCAGGTTAGGTCTACCTAGCTTTGGCTGCGCAAGATGAAACATCAAAACCATTTCCCAAAAAGAAGAACAAAAACCCTAAAACTTCGTCTTTGTTCGGTGAAGCCATTCCTAGGTAAGTCTGCGCAAGACGAGACATCACAATCAGATACATTTTGTAAAAGAAATAGAAGGAATTAGAATAATGTCTGGGTTTTGGAGAATAGGAACTGCCCTAGAATATTTATCCCTGTTCATGAGTGGAATAGAAAATTCCAAATTGGGATCACATTACAAACAATATGACAAGCACCACCTTTTGAGTTTTTAGGAAGTCGTTAGAGTTTGTCCCAAACATGGGGTCTCTGAATAGTTCTTCAAGGTTGGTCAAATAATTGCATGAGTATAATTAACTCTCAAGTAAACCTTATAACCACGCAAGGCCTAATTGAAATTGTTTCTATGGTTGTTGAACAAGAGGATATATAGGTTTACTATTCAAACCAATTTACTATTTAAATCCTTCGTTCACACTCCAAATATGGTAGAGAAAAGAAACGTGCAAATTGTCATATATGCATGCCATGTACATTATTTCACAATGTAAGTACCTTACTTTGCAATGGTTTATGAAGTTCTTGCTGTCTCACATGAAGATAAGAAGTTCATTGTAATAATTTATGAGATCTAACACTCATAAACTGGTCTTTTAGATTGGATTCTTTTCAAATGCTTAAGTCACAGTAAACACTGGTAAGTGATGCTCTTAAAGGGGTGACAATAATACAACTCGATAAATAGAATAAAAGGCTTAATATATAGTACTTAAACATTAAACTTTTGTGCTTAGAAGCTTTGTTTATGTTCATTGATCTAAGGTTTAGCTGTGTGAAAAGTGAATCCGTCAAACAAAATAAAAGCATTCAAAGTTGGTATTATCTTGGATGATGAGAAAAGCGTTTGAAGAGAGCCAAAAATTAAACCAAACAAAACGAGAGGGGGAGAAAGGTTGTTTTACAATATAAATAAAATAACCACACTAAGTTGCAAGATAAATCTTTTTAGAGAATTATATTAAAAGGGATAATGGTATTAACATCAAGGAAAAGTTCCTGTAGTCGTTACAAAGAACTTTCTAAAAGGAAAAAAAATAACTGAAAATCTAATTTTTAAAGGAAGAAAATCACACTTTTTCACTACAAAACATATATGAGGAATGTATACTATGAGAAAGACAACCTATGTTTATTAATTCTTCTTTGACCACCACACTCTTGCTTTACTATCCATTTACTAGGAATATCCAGAATGTCTTAAGAACAGTACAAATGAGCTCAACTTAACTATGTAACCATCAAAGGATTCATGATTTTCTTTAGTTAAAATGATTGGCCAAAATTTGATTCATGTAAACGCACAGAGATGAATCATTCTGAATGCACGATTTGGGGGTGAATTTTCTATTATCACTGCAGCAAATTTTCCTCCAAATCGTTAATTAAGTGAAGATGAAACATTTACTTAATTCAGCACTCTTCACCGTTAGAAAAAGGATCATATTTTCGATAGATGTACGAGGCAATCAAATGATACTGGTGACCAATGATCAGACATCATTGATTATGGACTGCAATATTCATTCTCTTGAACTCGTAATTTCACCATATATAGTAAAACCTTCCCATACAAAACAACCTAAACCTAAGAAAGAGAGAGAAAGGAAGAAGAAATAACAACATATGAAGATTAAAAGTGGGGGAAAATAGAAAAACTAGCATCCCTAGGGTTTTGATTTGATCTTAAAAGAAAGCAAAGTACTTAACCATCCTCGAAGCTTTTCACATGGGGGTGATTGTAACGGAATTGGTTGAAACTTTGTGAAAGGAAACAGAAGAACCAAAAGCCAGAAACTTCACAAGAGTGCAGAAAATTCTATAGTGGGTTACTAGTAGTGGAAGAGGAGCTAAAAGCAGAAAGATCAGTCCAAGCAGAAGTGGCACCAGCACCAGCACCAGCACCACCACCACTCCAATATTGCTCATTTGTATTAGGGTTATTGTTGACTCCCAAGAACTGTCTAGGCAAACCAAGTTCCTGATGATTATCTTCCATTTTCACAGAAGCAAACTGAGACATCACCCCAGAAGTTGAAACCTTAATGGGAGTGCCACCATAGCCATCACCACCACTAGCACCATCAAATGGGTACAACCCATGTGATGAAGAAGCTTCCAAACCAGACAAGAAGGGAAATTGGTGAGTTTGTGGCATCCTCCATTGGTCCAAACCAGACAACACTGAACCAGCACCACCACCATTCAAAGCGCTTCCTATATGGAAATTCAAGTCCCCTATTCCTCCCATTGGGCCTGAAATTGCGCCATAGTTCAAGCCATAGTTTAACCCTATTTCTCCTCCACCACCACCACCAAGGTGGTGATCGCCAAGATGATGCAATGGAGCCATGAATCTAAGAGACGGAGGCACTCCGGTGCCTCCAAGGCCTGCCACCATGTCAGCAGAAGAGGAGCCACTGGTGGTGGAAGCAGAGCCGGCACTCGCAGTTTGGCGATCAGAGTTTGGCGGGGACCTGGCGCTGCTGCCGGAGCTTCCTCTGCTCCTCTTGTTCCTCCGGCAGCCGCCGCCAACAGGGACGTTCCTCAAGGCTCCGCCACGTGTCCAGTACCTTCTGCAAGCCTTGCAGAAGTGGCGGGGCTGAGAGAGGCTGTAGTTGTTGAAGTAGCAAAACTTTGTGTTGGTGGATTCACATCTCGGACACTTCTGTGGAGCTTCCTGCATGGGTATGTTGGCCATCCTGGCCCTATCCGCCATGGAACCTGGCCTGATGGACCCGGCGGTGGCACTTCCACCGAGTCCATGGGGCTGTGACGGCGGCGGCGGCGGCGGTTGTATTGGTGGTGGAAGAATAAGGTGGGAGGTGACAGCAGTGTTGTTGGGTTGCTGCTGATGATTTGGCTGCTGCAGTAACATAAAGTTGAAGGAGCAAAGAAATCAAATATGTGGTATATTCAGGAGAAGGGTATAAACAAAAGTGTAGGAAGAATATGTATCTTTTGAATTTTGCCTTTTGAACTGAGAAATTAAATGAGAAAGAAGCAAATTGAAGAAGGCTTCAATTTTTTTACCTGTTGCTGCCAGTTGGCTGGATCAATATATGCTGGGATGGAAGTATAAACCATGGTTCTTCTTGGAGCTTTCTCTTTTGTAAAGGTGGATGGTTTAATTTTTTGGGAGGCAATATAGTGGAGAGAATCACATGAAACAGTTAGAGAGAGAGCTGAGCATAGAAGAGAGAAAGGAAAAGAGAGAAAGCAAAAGAAAGAAAGAAGAGAGGGAAGGGTTTGGGAGAAGAGGTAATGAGAAGCAAAAATAAAGGAGGTGCTTTTGAGTATTTATATATAATTTTAGTTTGTTGTTCATTTCCCCCGATAGTACTCTTTTTGTTTTATTGCTTTTCAGGATTTTGAGAAGGCGATGTTTCTTAACCCATAAGCTTCTTTTTGATGCTCTGTAAGTAGTGTGCTTAGAAAAAAGAGATATTGTTAGTGCCTCTCTCCCCTCTTGTGCATGAAAAAAGCTAAGTGTTGAGTCTGATATGTCATGTTGTGCTAACCAGCCTAGCCATAGAGAGATAGATGGTAGTAGCAATTTGGTGTGGAATGGGCAAAGCTAACTTTAATTATGATTCTATTATAAAATATAAGAGTAGTTTATTGGTGAATGAATGATAGATTATGGTAAAGAAATAATGTGATGCAATGCTAGTTTTTTTATATTGGGTTGAAAAAAAGAAAAGGTGTCCATTTGTGCTTTAGTGTGTCCCGACCGAGTGAACCTTTTCTTGGTCAGGTCTGTTCCCTTCCCCACTCCTCTTTCTTTTTGCATGGAAACATTTATCCTTGCATCTCACGCGCCACAACACGAGTCAAACTCATATGTCCAATGTGCCAGACTACGTTAAGGACCCCAAACTAACTATTTACATATTATTATCATTTTCAGTTAACATATTTCTCCATACAGTTAACAACTTCAACTCTGTTAACGTAATAAATCCGCATAATTATCCTTAAAATGGATTAAGGATAGATAATGAATATATTATTGGCTACCCATAAACGGTTAGGACAGGTGTTATAGAATTGGTGGGTATCTATACTCTTGAAAAGTAAAATTATATTAAATTTAAATCTACGTACACTTATAAGTTAACATATTATATTCTTTTAGAGTAGGATATTATCAAATTATGTGTTTCTTTTTAGATTAATTGTTTATTAAAATTGTTTTAAAGAGATTAAATTTATTCGGATTCATGCTTTGAGTACTTATTTCAACTTATATTTAAGTATTATTTTTTGGATTTATATTTTAGAGTGAAATTTTATTTGAATTAATATTTTTCGGTGTATAAGTTATTTGACTTTATAACTTTAGAGTAATTCACATATGTATCCAGAATATATGCTAATTATATATATATATATATGAAATGTGTCAGATCATATTGCAAAAATAAGGGACTTTTGCTTAGGTATTAAGGTCTTTGAAGGGACTTTGAAGGCACCATGGCCCCTTCCTGGGATTTTTGGTGACATCAAAATCTGGATATGGTCACATCAAATATATGCGTCTGCAATGGGAAATTAAGAAAATAGAAACTAAACTGTAAACACTTAAATATATCTCTTATTCCTTAATTGATATTGTAGAGTTGATGACTTCAATGTTGAGTTCGAAAAGTTTCCAGTGAGGTTAATTTAGAAAAAGAAAAATTCATTTTAAGAAATTTTTGGAGTATTTAAGGTGGCAGTGGAGTGAGGCTTTATATTTTTAAAGATAAAAATACAAGTTTAGTGTCATTTTAGTTCTTGATTTGTGTATTTTTTCGATTAATTTTTTTTAGAGAAATCCATGACTGTAGTCTAAGATTTAATTTTATATATTTTATTTTAGTCTAGTTGAATATTAAACTAAACACGTTTATTTAAAATGATGTTGAGAAAATTTTTAATTAATTAAAATATCTAAAAAAAGATATACCGCCTACGAAATTGAGAATTGAACTAAAATTGAGATTTTTTTTATAATTTGAAGACTAAAATGGTAAAAGGCCTAACACTACAAGAAAAAGATTATTTAGATACTAATTTTTAGCTACTAAATAAAATGATTATTAACTGTGACTAAAAGTCACTAAATTAGAGTTTGGTTTCTAAATAATAGAAATAATGATTGAATTTAGTGACCAATTAAGTCAAATAATTGGTACCTAACATTACATACCAAGGTTTTAGTGACCTATGTCATTAGATTCTAAATTAAATTAGATACCAATTTAGAATCTAATGGCATAGGTCACTAAAACCTTAGTATCTAATGTTAGATACCAATTATTTTGACTTAATTGGTCACTAAATTCAATCATTACTTCTATTTTGTACTTATTTAGCAACCAAAAACTAAAATCTAATTTAGTGACTATTTTAGTCACAATTATTAATTATTTCATTTAGTAGCTAAATATTGGTGTCTAAATAATAACTTTTTTCTTATAGTGTAATTCGGAGATCAAAGTCCTATCTTGAAAGGGAGGAAGACTAAAATTATAATTTAGCCTAATTTTAACTAGAGTTTTAAATGTATTAATGTTACAGTGGTGTACGTTACAATTACTTTTTATTTTTAATCTCTTTTATATATATAGTGAACTGATCTTTTGTGTTATGGATATTTTTTTTCATCAGGGATTCTTCATAATAAATTTTACAAAATGAAAATGGATACCAACTGACATTTTTTTTTTCTTCATTAATGAAAATTCAATCAAGAAATTAGGGTCTGATGGATTTTAAAATACAGCTGGTGAAAGTTCTCGATCCATCTAAAAGTTATTCCTGCTAAAATAAATGTTATGTAACATTATGTGTTGCCTTCTACTCTCTCCCCTACTTATTCGAAAAAAGAATAACTATTTTTCTTCATTTAAGTAAGAATATGAATTAATATAATTTAATTATATTAATCACATTTATTTATGTTTTATAAAAGTGTGTTTCACTTGAACTTGATATTAAGAATAAGGAACTTATTAGAAAACAATCTCAACTAATTAAAAATCTCTAAACCACATAAAATAATATTTTTGTATGGTATTATTAAATAAGGAGAATTTAGTTAAAATTTGATTGAATTTTGCGAATACTTTTGTTACTTACAATTGAGTTTAGAGAAAGTGCCCGGTAAATATAATTTACGATCAATTCGAGGTTTAAAGAATATATCTTTTAATGTGTTAATGTACAAACGTTTATCCTTGGTCATATTATAATAAGTATCGTGTACGAAAATAAGTCTCCATGTTAATAGAATTTTAGTTATTTTTTACTCATATCTTTAAGAAGTTTATTTTAACTTTATAATATTAATATAATTTCATTTAAAGTATTATTCTCTTACATCTACTTATTATTTTTTATTTGTGTAACTGAATTAGGACGGAAATAATTATTATAGGTGAGAGGGACTATATTGCATTGGTAACAATCTATTAAAAAAAATTAAAAATTATAAGAGCTTTCACCAAAAAAAATTATATATAAGTTAATATTTGTTTTAAAATTTATATATATATTATAATCACTGAAACGAATGTAGATAATCTATTGTACTGAAAAGGCCTAGAGGGTTCAGATTTGGGGTCTGTGTCGCATACCCATGACCAGCTTTAAGTATGACCCATCATCGTTAAGGATCAAAGTCGTGACCCAAAATTAAGCTTTTAGTCAGAGTCATGGTCCAAACTCCAAACGCAAACCTGACCATCCAATGACAAGCGCAGAGATGCTTGGGCCAAAATAAAATAGAAAAGAAACATGAGAGGTTCACAAAAAAATGTGCTTTTCCTCGTTGAATTCAAATATATTATTATTACTACAAAATTGTGAAAAATAATAAATTAAAATTATTTCATATGTCAAAATTAATTTATTTTTATATTTTAATATTTATAGATATCTCTTACCTAACAAAACTATTTTTTCTATGTTGATATGATAAATCCAAATTCAAGAGACTATCTGTTTGGTTGTGATTGTTTACAACAACTAAGTATATAATATAATTTTATGCATATAAGCAAAACATCTAATGTAGATCATCAAACGAAATGCATGTTTTTTTATTCTTTCAATAAGCTTTCACAATGCTTTGCAACATCAAATATTTCTTAAAAAATGTGTTAAAGATGCTTTGTGTAAACAACTTTCTATTTTCAGAAGTTATGTTTACAAGACTTATAAAAAGAAACTAATATGTTATTTGTATTTATGACAAAATCAAATTGTCATCAATTATGTTATTTTGTCTTTAAGACAAAATCAGATTGTAATATTTTTATTAGTTTTCTCTTTCTTTATTTAGACCTAGAATGAGTTTTTGTATATATTTAACTCTTTACTGTTGTTCTCATTTGAAAAATAGAGATAATATTTTCATTTTCATATCTTTTATTTATTTTGGTTCATTTTTCCATTTTATAATATAGTATACATTTCATAATATATATAAAAAGGGTAAGATGTCAACATTACAAAGTCAAACAGTTATGGTAGGTCTTGCGATTTCCTTAGGAGGTGGAAAGAAGCCATCTACTCAGACCAGTAAAGCTCTATCATGCTCTAGAAGTATTGTCAAAGAAGTCACATTCATCCAATGTTAAGTCAAGTGTCGATATTCTATTTTTAAGTCTTAAAGCATGCTTAGATGCAAGAAGAAGCAGTGGCACGAGAAGAACATCACACCAGCTACAAAAGATGACAACGAATTTTTTCTTCTCAAGCTTTATATATAGAATATTCTTTTGAAGAAAGGAGACTAACAACAATGACGAAAGTCTTACTTCAAGAACATGTATAAGATTTAAAGGTTCCAAACCTTGTAGTTGTGAGAAAGAATATTGTTGATATTATTAGCAATTTAGAAGAGTGATAACATCATAAGACACTACTCCTCTTTCTAGTGAGTGAACTTATGATTTCTTATATCACATCCTTTTTAAACCTCTAGATTTTAGCTAGTAGTAACTATGTTCTAAAGAATACTCGTGTTAGTCAAGAGTGGCTGAGTACCAAATAATACTCTATGTTCAGCTAGGAGTGGCGAATTCCAAATAATACTCACGTTAGCCAAAGTGGTTGAGTTCCAAATAATACTTTGTGTTTAACTAAGAGTGGTTACATTCTAAAGAATACTCATGTTTGCTAGAACTGGTTGAGTTCCAAATAATACTTTGTGTTTAGCCATGAGAGGTCGCAATCCAAATAGTATCCAATTTTAGCTAGGAGTGACTAAGGTCCATATAAATATTAATTTGTATCTTGTAGAAATGGTCAACCTAATAAAACTCAATCAGTTGATTGAAAACTACATATAGTCTTTGATAACAAATGAGTCAGTATAAAAATACAATGTAAATCCTTTTTTATTACAAGGTACATCAATTGTCAATTGAATAAGTCACACTCGAACCTGGTGTTTGAACTGGTATGCTCTTATATAAAAAGAATTACTCTTAATTATCAACTATAATTTTTAGTTTAATAATAAGTGTTCGATGTAATAATTGGTATCGAAACCAAAATTTAAAACAACAATACTAAACAAATATTGAAAGTCATGTTACATATATGTAGAAAATGTTCAGATTCTACAATAATTTAATTCTACTATATGAATATTAATAATTGAATTTTTATGTGATACAAAAAAAAGGTATGTACATGTAAATACACTTCAAAATAAAATAAAATAAATAATTTTTCTCTATAACAAAGTATCCCGTAATTAAAAGCTATATAAGACTAATATTTAGGTTTTATTTCTTGCAATAAAGTCTTTTTCAATCACGATCAAAAAATTGAATCCTCTTTTAGTATATTTAAGAAACTCAGTTATTTATCCGTTATATTAAATATCCTGGAACAGTGTATTTTACGGCTTGATCTAGCCCATTACATCCGTATGTTTATGTTTTTAATTTATACATACTTACATAAATTTTTAAAAAATAACATTAAGTAAAATAGATTTAATATTTTTTATCCATATTTTTCAATCCATGACTCATTTGGCTCATCAAACTTATCAAATTTATTTCATTCTTTATAAAAAACATAATGTGAACTAGGGAAAACATGACTAAACATGCTGAATTGTATTTATAGTGGATAGATTCAAAATTTTGTTAGGGTATAATTGAGTAGCGTTTGGGCTGTTCGAAGTAAAAAGTCTAACCTGTTTCATCCTTCAGTTTAGGGATTTGAGTGCATGTAGAGTGAGTTGATATAATTTGTACCTAAATTGTTAAATTCTAATTCTAAACCAAATCAATTTTTTAATATTTTGAAAATGAATTTTCTTTTATCCTTTTTTATTGCAGTTCTTAAAATAGTGTAGAGAGAATATTCAACACAACTCTTATGATCCAAAATTTTAATTTAATCCACTTATAAATCCATTTGATAACAATCTTTTAAGTCGGATTCTAGTTTAAATCCATCCCTAACTTTATTCGAAACCCAATGTATGAATAATTTATAATTAGGTATTTTATAAAACAATTAGATTCAAGGTCTTTTCAAACACTAAAATAAATAAATAAAGTTTAAGCACTCGAAGACAACTATTACATTCACATATATTTTGTAAGACATTGGTGATCATAAATTTTGGGATCATCATTTAAAAGTTGGAAAATGTTTCGTAAAGGTTTCTTTTAACAATGTGTAAAAGATAATTATACTACACCTGTCGAGTAGGCACATTAATTAAATATTTGCGTGCTCTCTTTTGATATACTAAGGTGGCCAATCGGGAGGATCATCTCTGTTGGTCAAGGACAAGATTAGCTCATTGGACTAAAATGAACTATAATATATTAGGTCTTATACTGGACTGGGCCCATTGGACTTGAATGTTTCTGGTCTATTACAATATTTATAAATATGAGTCCAATCCTAAAAAATAAGGTACTTTTAAACTCTGATCTAAATCACCTATACAATTTTAACCTAAAATTGACTTGAGCATTAGAATGTCTACAGGACCCCACCTGAGACAGTGAACTATGGAAGGAGTAGAGCAACAAGGATCAAGAAGCATCAGGAGTGACCGAAGAAGACTTTATTGTTGTTGGAACTAACCCATCTTTTAACAATAACCATATAAAATGGTATAGATAAAATAAATGAAATAATATTTAAATTTTGATAATTATAATGATTCATCTCAACTACACTACATCTAATTTCTTTTTTTTACAATCTAATCTCTAATTTGTTGTTGTTATCAATAATTAAATACAAATAGTTTTAGTATCTTTTATGACTTACAATAAGTACATAAAGTCCATATATTTGTTATTTGCTATCATTTTAATTTTTGTATGAGATAAAGAACAAGTAATTTTTTTACAACAAAAATGATTTTAGTTTTCCTAACTAATCCTTATCTACTACTTTTTGTTATAACAAAAGGTTGTTTGTAAGATTACAAAGATAACTTTCAATGGATAGGATATACATTATTAGCGTTCCTTGTTAGAGAGAAAACTTTATATAGTGAAGATTTTATAAATAGGAAATGCTTTCAACATCGTCTTGTTATTCGTTTTAAAGATGTTGCACTTAAAGAAGTTTTTAATATTATTGCATACAAATAACTTTTATTTCATGTAAGGTTACTTAGAATCACCCATAATCACTAGACTTTTTCCACATGGAAGAATATTTATGTATAAACGTTTTGAGTAAGACTGTTGAAACTTGTATGCAAATTTTTTGTCTTTGTGTAGTGCTTTATTAGAAGTTAGTAGTTTTTTAGTTGATATTTTTTTTTTTGGTTGCACTTAACTAGTTATGCAAGAGAGAACTTTTTTTCTTTAAGCATTCGTTCGTAGTACTAACAACACCCAATTGGGTATTTGTCTATGTGATAGAGTCAATGTGAAAATTTGTGAGTCGATTTTGTAGAAGATTAGATGATCTAACAAACAAAATTGTCTTATGTTATGTATATATTTTCAATATCTACTTTATTATTGACACTATTTTATGTCATGGTCTATTTATCTAAACATCTTTATTTTAGATAATATAATCATTTTTACAAAGATTTTTATTAATATTATTAAATAAGAATTAATTTAATTATAATCTTACTTTACAATATCAAATTGGGATTCTAGCACACATTATGTTAGAGAGGGTAAAGAAAAGTTTTGTATAACTCAATAAACAAAATAAGACAATTTTTTCCTTACAAAACTTCCTATATGGGTGAGTTTCCTAAACCTTATTGTCCTCTTTCCTTCCACTTATGTACTATGGATGAAGATGGATTTGTGGTAGAACAAGCAGTTTGGATTAGATGATTTGAGCATAAATGTATAAGATGGATTTGTGAGATGAGTGTGTTTTGTGACTATCCCTTCTCCTGAAGAAAGAAAGAGAAAGACATCGTGGCACACATGTGTTTACAAATGTATCCTCTCCTTTTCTTTGTACATGCATGTTGAAAGCCTAAAGATTCCTCAGCCATGCATGCCACCTTTTGCACTATCCATAGCTATTGTTTTCGCATGATCAAGAATCGTTTCAGAGACTCTCGAAGCATATAATTAATTATCATGGGGAAGGTATCGATTATCCTTTTTATATAGTCGATTATATGTTGCTTTTTAGAGACATAATTGATTATCCCTTGTTACATAATCTTACATGTGTGTTTTTTTTATACATAATCAATTATCAACATCAAATAACCGACTATGGTGATGGTGATGGTTAAGGTAGTGAAGAACTGTGGTTTCAACTTTTGCGAACTAAAAGAGTGCATAACTGTGTGTTGTAGAAGAAGTATGTTTGGCTTGCTCGAACTGCTTCATGTAATGCTTCCTGACTTAGCAGTGCGGCACCGTTTCTTCCATCTCTATCTTAGAGTGGCAGTAATCCATCTTGTCTTTTTGTTGTTCACTGAAGAGAATGAGTAAAGGTTGGTTTGGGTTTGAGTTTTGTGTGTGCTCAAAAAAAGGAGTGGTGGTGATTATGCAAAAGTTGCCTATTTTAATGTCCGAAACTCTGGCTTGAGGTGGGAAATGCCAAAGGTACTTTATGTTTTAGTCAAAACTAAAGAACCTTCATTTAAAGGCATTCCTCTTTGAGACACTTGAACTTTCATCAAAATCTAAACTAGAGAAGAGAGATAACACAATTTAGGAATGTGGTTGAGTTAAGAATGCTACATTGGGTTGCATCATTTCAAAATATAAGCGTAATGTTAAAAAATATAACAAATTAGAAGAATTATATTTAATTAATTATATGTCTAATTAATTATATTTCATTTAAAATTAATTTTAAGTACAATCGGAAAATTCTTACAATTTCATAAATAAAAAAATCATCAACTAACACCCAACAAATTGATCATATTTCATTGTAAATTAATTTAAACACCAAGAAAATATTTGTAATATTACATCTTGAAGGTGCAGTTGGCTCTAGATGGGGGGTTAAATGGAGCTTACAATCTTGATTCGCAGCAGATAATAAATAAGCGACAATAAAACTTAATTCCAAGGCACACAAGATTTATTCCGGATCACTCAAACTTGAGCTACATCTAGTCCTCTTAAGCAACTGCTTAAGAGCTTTCACTAATCTGTTGATTAGAACAAGTATTATCACATCTCCAAGTTACACCGAGTACACAAATCTCTTCAGGTTACAACAAGTACACAAACCTCTCCAAATTATAATGAGTACACAAAACTCTCTAGGTTATCCAAGTAAACAAACATCTCTAGGTTATACACTAGTCTTAATCTCCCCCTGAAATTAAGACTACTCAAGATTGAAAGAAACACGGTCAAAAGAGAGAATAATGAAAGCTTACAAGGATTACTTCACAATGATGAAGAATTACATAATCTTCTCATAGCCCAAAACTCTAGATGCTCTCAATAGCAAATTTACAATAGACACTCAAATATTTAGTAAATTCTTTAATGTATTGTATGATGTATTTGTCTTTTTCCTTCTTATCTTCTTTCAACTTGAAATTGTTTCCCTATATATAGCTTTGTAGAAATTAGTCGTTGGATGCTTGAAAGGAAAATCTTAACCATCTAATGCTGAAACTAGTCATTGGAAGAACAACTTCTATTCTTTATTCTGCATTAAAACTGACTTTATTTGCACATAGAAACAATTTAAACATCACAAGATATCTCTGATTTGAAATAAATAATCACATTTAAATATTTCATAATAATTTGAATAATTTCGATTATGAACAAATTTTAACATTGAAGCACAACATGCTATAAAATCTGATTTTGATATTTATGTGAAAGACACTTTAATTTTTATTTTTTTAGATTTAGAAACAAATCAAATCAAAATTGTGTGCAACAAAATTATTTTGAATTTTTTCTATATTTAGCTATAGCAACATAATAATCCAGTCTTAATTTCAAAAAGTTTATGCAAATACATATAGGTATATAAAATACGTTAAATCAAATTTAATTTAATTTTAAGCAAAACTTGATAGAACCATAGACTAAGGTAGAGAGAATGATTTGATCTCAAAATAAAATTAAAAACATATTTCAAAATAGATTTAGAACATCTACTATTTTTATATTTATTTATTTTCAACTTTTCTCTTCTTTTAATTTCAAACAAAGTTAATATAATAAAATAATAGTAAATAAATAAAACACTTATTTGTGTCTATAGTTCATCTGTATATACTCATCATGCTTAGAGATCTATGAATATTAACATAACATATGCATAAAATCATCAAATACTAACATATACTTGTTATCGTCAAAACTTTATTAAATAATTAAATCATATAAAATTTTTTTGAACTCTCTAATAATTCAACACATCTTTGTAACTTTAAATTATATAACCAAGGACATTTAATTATCTCAATTTAAAATATTCTTTATCACCTTATTTATATTATTAATTTTTCCTCCTTTAGCATTCAAGTAACTATAGGTGGATATTATAACGACTAAGAATACAAAATATGACCAATTTAAAACTAACAAATACTATTTTTAAGGATTAAAACATACTTAGTCATATTTAGTTAGACTAAAAATATATTTAATTTTTAAAATATTTTTTTTATTTAATGGTAATTAAAATACATCGTCTAAATAAAAAAATTATACTATTATAACTAAATAAATTATTTGAAAAGTAATATGAATTAAAGGCAGTTCAAATTGCAACACATCTTAGTTTCAATTTACTCTATCACTATTTTTCTAAACTTGAGTTATTACCATAGAATTTAAGTCTTGGTGGTTATTACGACTGCACATGTTGTGACTCATTCTTTTGTCAAAGGTGAGTTCAATGCAACAACGACTTCACCTCACAACTTGAAGATGCAGCCACATGGATGGATCTATCTCATCCTCATTTATTACTCAGATTGCCATAATTTGCACTTCCTTTCTGCTCATCTACATTTTCATACACTTCACTACTTTCCCAATCAATCTTTTGTCTTCTTTGTATTATTCTAATTTCACTCTATTGGTTTAGGTTTTACACGATGTTCATATACTACTAGAAATTTCATATATAAAAAAGTATACTTTTAGCAAAATATAGTCAAAATTTGAATTGTGTAACCAAAACTGGTTACATGTTAATTACCAACACAACAATTTCTAATTTTGAGTAATACCTTCCCACCTTTAGAATCACATAACAAACTTTGGATACGTAATGTGTACTTTGATATTCTTTTAGAAATCAAGTATGATTTTAAATTTCAAATTAAATAATAATAAAAAATATTGGATGACATAGACTCATAAATTCGATGTTTTAATATTTTAATTGAAAATGAAATCAAGAAATTTAAATTTAACTCAAATATGAAATCTTTGTAGTATTTTTTTCCTCGATTTATTCAACATTTATAAGGTTTAATTAATCTTTTAAAATAAACATGAAGGTGTACTTTACCTACATTTCCTTGCAGCTCAAAAATATGTCATTAGTAAACGTGTAGATTTTTGTGACCTGAGGTTTCAATCTATGATTAAGGTTTCTTACGTATTTTCTTATTTCTATTTTCATTCCTTTTCGTCTCTGTCGTGCTCATTTCCATAATTTACATTGTTACAATCCAGACACAAAACATTACACAGTAACTGTTTTTTTTTTTTTTTTTTTTTTTTTTTTTTTTTTTTTTTTTTTTTTTTTTTTTTTTTTTTTTTTTTTTTTTTTTTTTTTTTTTTTTTTTTTTTTTTTTTTTTTTTTTTTTTTTTTTTTTT
>Ga0123340_1001970_pt1 | contig 17971 bp, 6 predicted proteins | sample SirMexnodulemix_FD_89961 | JGI IMG/M metagenome (GOLD analysis project Ga0123340, IMG submission 89961) | Root nodule microbial communities of legume samples collected from Mexico - Siratro Mexico nodule mix | ecosystem: Host-associated > Plants > Roots > Nodule | place: Mexico: Nepantla... | reverse complement strand
TCCTGAAAGCCACAACAACTGCAGTTAATTGGATTCTTTCTACTCATGAATTAGTTTTTACATGCGATTCCAAAAACTCTATATTTGGGGTTAAATATTTCCTTAAGAATACTTAAACTCTCATAAATTCCGGTCTTCTCATGTCTAAGAATACCGAAATTTTGCACTTATCAACTTACCTATATGCAACAAGCTTATTCTGACTTCAACCTTAAGGACAAGGTTGATTTTAAAGGGGGAGGCAATATCACAAGTGAAAATAACACAAGGGCAATTAAGGAAGTGGGTAGGGAGAAGAATAATGAAGAGGTGTCAAGTGATGCAATGATTGTGGGTAACAGAAAAAGTGTAGTGTAAGAATGCCCAAGTCCAATTTACTCATGAAGGATTATGTGTGTGATGGATATTATTAAATATATAGTAATTAAGAGGAGAGGAGAGGGAGGTGGCTGTGACATTCTGTTTCTGCTCTCTATTATCTTTGAATGTTATATTCTTTGTACTTCTCTGTTCGAATCTGTTCGTCTTCTGTTGATATATTTGGGTGCAAGGATATTTTATTCATTGATCTGAACGTATATTTATACATGAATGAAAAACAGAAATGTAAACCTAATTTCGGTTAAAACCGACTACTCTAAATATCAGTATTCAACCGACCTATATTATAGGAAGTCAGTTAATAATCGACCACCATTCTAGGAACTCTGTTACCAACAAACTTGGTAACTGAAACCTTTATTTACTCTTCCTATTTGACTCATACTTAGACCAATTTCCACATAAATCGGTCACTGTCTTAACCCCTCATTACATCAAAAGACACATTCTTCCAACATCTTCTTTCAATAATACATACACAGATTTTATAATCTTTCTTCAATTATCAGTGTTCATCCATTACAATTTTATTTTTTTATCTTACCTCATTACATCCTCTTTCCATTAGCCATTTCGTTGTTTACTAATTCCTCATTCTTTTTGTGAAGTTGTTCTTGCTCCTGTCTAGCCTTTATGACTTTCTATCAAGCCTCTTCTGTTTGCTGCCATAGATCCTTCATTATATACATGACCTTTACAAAGTCAAAAGTGTCATCCTCTCCCATCTTGTTAGGAATTCATTATTGATCCTCTCATTGATATGTTTTGCATCTGCGGAAGGATTTTTTTTTTCTCTATAGGAACAATTTTACCAACCATGATAGTCACCAAAATGTTCTAGTAAAAGAACTTTAATAAAAAAGTTACTTTAAGTCGGAGCATGAGACTCTTTGAATAATGATCCCGATATTATATTTATAAGCTTTAAAACAATTATTAAAATTAAGAGTCTTACAAAATAATGTATTACTTGATAATGGATCTTAACCTAACTTAGATTCATGGAGTGAAATCTTATTAAATACATTTTGATCAATTATATTCATATATTCCTAAATACCAGGTTTATATGAATCGTCCATTAAATTTGACATGAAGTCAAGACTTTTATCATCCAATATTAGATCTCATGCGTCTCTCAATTATCGAATATATTATTGATCATATACCCATATTTCATATTGATCATACCATATTGATCATATACCCATACGTAAAGAGATATGATGATAAAATTTTATTTTAGTTTATAGACTAGTTTATATTTCTATCCCTAAATTTGACTTGTTAAATATTATGGTTTTTCTATTGCCACTTGTTTTATATCTTATGACATAATAATGATAATGACAACTTAACATGTTATCTTTTTAATAAGTTTGATAAGCAATACTAAATAATTAGTCACTGTTTTGTTTGTGCCAATTGATAATAAATTATTAAAAACACGTTTTGTAAAACATAACATGATAATCCCTCAAATTTCAGAATAACATAACTGGATTACCAATATAACTCGTACATGATAATAATTTTACTACTAAAAGTGGTGATAGAGAACAAAATTAAGATTTTTAACTGGTCAAAATTTAAATTATGGTATTAAAACGAAATTCAAAACGTTTCAAGAAGATAGTATACCCTTAATCTAATGAAACAAGTTATAATATGTCGTACATGCCTAATATTTTCTCAAAACTACTTTAATTCATGGTATAACAAGTAAGTTTCGATTCCAGCTTGTATTATTTGGGTTTATATATGGTTTGTTTCTCATACTTTGTTTCACTCTCTTCATCTTTAATATATATATTGTAATAAAGGGAAAGACAAATGATGAAAAAAAAGCTCTCTTCTTTTTGCCTTCTGCTCAGAGAGATTTCGGTTGAAAGAAAATTCAGCAAACATAACTAAAAAGTATGGAAGCAGTGAAAGAGACCAATGATTACAAGAGAGCACGAAAATGTGGAAACCAATAGGCTTAAAAGTTGATCCAGAATCTTTCTTTTCCTTTTGCCAAGCATCACTAAGCAAAGCATGTAGGTAACAATGTCAACTACCATGCCATGCATTATGAAAGACTTTCTACTTGTTGCATCAACTAATCAAGTAAATTTAAAAGCACCTATATATAATCCTATGTCTTAAGCTCAATCACTTTACATTGTTCAGAAATTGTAGAACTACCCTACAACTTTATAACAAATAGTTCTTTCTAATGTATTCCTAGTTGTCAATTAAAGTAAAATTATGAACAAATTCATCAAGTTGATACAAAAGGGTTGATTTTTTTTATGTGACTAACCAAAAGCAAAAGGAAATTTACAGAGCAGACAAAATTTTACCACAGTAATGAAAAGTACAAGCTTCATAAACCTTCAAAGCAAAATACAGATTTGTCAGCCATATGATTATGCTGAAATATCTATAACTTCTCAATTATTAACCCCAAAATTTGTCTAGCAAAATTTTTTCACATACAAAAGAAAGAGAGAGAAATGTGGATTGAAACAATGGCATATGTTCCTGAAAGAGTCAACTGAACTTGTATTGCCACTGTAATTTGAAAGTTGCATGCATGCTATTACTCAGTTGTTGTGTTCTCAGTCACCCCTTCATCATTTTCTTGCTTGTCAAGTTGGCTGAAGTTACCTTTCTGCTTGAACAACTGAGTGTGATGGTGCCTACAATAGAGACGGTGTTCATGGGCAACATAATTTGATGGGCTAATTACACATCCTCCATGAGTGCACCTGAAACAAGCCTTATGGTAAGATGTTCCATCAACAGCTACCTGAGAAAGAAAAGTGGATATTAATATAAGACATACTATGATGTAAAACACTAAATATGTTGCTAAAGTTAGCAGTTTAGTGTTAATTACATTATTAGTGTAAAGATTTTACACTGTCTAACAGTTAGAAGTCACCTTAGATGCAAACATTTTTCTAATGGCTAGTCTTCTGTACCAATTCAATATTTGACATCAGAAAAACATTGAATACAGCAGGTGGTCAAAGCCAAAGAAGCATTGCTCAGATTTCCAATGGTTCTAAGCAAACATTTGCTAGATTGGCTCTCTATGATGAGTATCAGAGGTTTGGCTAATTATTTTTCATTTCTGCATGAGCTGAATTTAAGTCTAAATAAGTTCTTGCACAGATTCTAGATCTAGATTTGAATAAGAAACACAAATCAAATGGTGTTGGAGAGGGGAACCAAAAGTTAATAATGTAAAGCAAAGAAATTAGGTGTCTAGTGTCTTCTTCACAGGTATAAAGGTCCAACTTTCATGAAAGCATACACAGAACTTGAATTAGATTCTGGGATTTTATAAGATTTAGATCGATCAGTTTTGCTTGATATGAAGAAAATTTTGATAAATATAGTTATGTACCTTTTCAATTGGGTACACTGTTTTCTTGCAAGCTACACATTTTTCCTGAGTTCCAGCAAATAAATTCGAAACCTTGCTATTGGTTTGGACCTGAAAAATCCCAGAGAGAATTTACATACAAGAGTTAAACAGAAATGTGTAAAAAACAACTCCATTTAAGACGACTGAATAAGAATTCTAAGATGAAAAGACATATTTTTGAAGTTAAAAAGATATGGAATACCTGATCAGCAGATTTTTCAAGTCTAGCAGTTCTTGGAATGCCTACAAGTAATAAATATAAAAGTAAGAGAAAACAAGAAGAAATAAAATTAGAAACAGGATGATCTGAATGACAGAAATTTTGAAGAATTATGTGTTAGAACAGCTAAATAACAGCAACTCACCCTCAAAACTTTTGTCCAAGCTGCCAGTCTTCTTAAAGAGTTGATCAAAATGAGGCTTACAGTATAAAACACCCTCAAAGGAACAATAGTTACTCAACTGCAGGGATGCATGAAGCAAAGAGGATTAAGATGTATCCACCAACTTGATCTTTAACAATTTCAATCTTTAGGCTTCAAAGAAAAACAACCATCTGAACTGACACTATGTTCTATTCCATGTGACCGGATTATAGATTCTATCATTCAGAATCAGAACATCTGAAATCATTGAGTCAATTGAATGTCACATTGAATAAGAAAGCATTTAGACTAATGCCACGGTGTGCTTGCAGGTTCAACCAAAAAGTTACTGCACAATGGCATATTTTCATCCAAATATAGACATTGTTTCCTATTTTTAATGACTCGCTAACAGAGTCTGATTAAAAGAATAAACTAATCAAAAAGGACACTAGATAAATGAGTAGCTGCAATTTATTGTGCATCCCCTTTTATGAAAATCCCTGAATAAGAAAGCATTCAGATCAATGACATGTTTTGCAGGTGAAAAAGGTAAATTCACAAGTTTCATATGTGAAATAATAACAGAACACGAAAGTGTGCTCATTGGATCACGCCAAAAAGTGTACAGATGCATGATCATACAAGAACAAGAAATTCTAGCGTTAAAGGACAAATTTGGGATGGCAAATGACATATAGAGAAGAATATGATGTATTTTGTTTAAGAAATGAAGAAAATGGGCGAATAGCAGCTATAAAATTCAATCAATAAAAATATAAAGCCTTTATTCTATTTCTTTAGATCAATCAAGAGGCTTCAACTACTCAGGATAATAAAATCCTCCGAATCCTTCTCAAAATCATGTATTTACTTCATCCTATTCAATCTTGATCTCCCCCCACCATCTCCCATCCTCAATTTCATGACTAAACTACTCACTTTCTCTAACAATCAGATTGAAATTATGCACAAAACCCTGTGTTGTAACTGCTAGAAAATAGAACAAATTTTCCACTAGGCAATCCAAATCAAGTTTCGTTATGATGCACTCACCATTCACTGAAGCAATAACATGCAGATTAAGAAACGAAGTGAATAAAAAAAAATAAAAAATAGCTATAGCCAAACTAACAATAAGATGAAGGTTTTCTAATAAAACATGTGGGGATGAAACACAGTGCATGCGTAAAGAGAAAACTCAAGTTTCTAGCATGGACTTGAGTTTGATCTTGGTAAGTTGTGATGCAAGAGAAAAAGTGGCATCAAACCTTGAGGGTACCCTTGCAGTGGTAGCATCTGAAACAGGATTTGTGATAGATCTTGTTGTCAGCAGTGAGCTGATCCACCAAATACACTGTCTTCTCACATGCTTTGCACTTCTGGGTAGTCCCTGCAAATGATGCCATCTCAAGTTGAACAATTCACAACCTCACTGAATGAAGAGAATACCTTTTCTTTCTTGCTTTCCTACCCTCCCAGATTCTTCTTTTACTTTTTCTTTTTCACACTCACAAAGTTGTGTGCTGGTAAAATTAACAGCTCAGACTCAGACAAATTCAGAGGAGCAGTTGAAAATGTTGGTCCTGCATATGATGCACTTAATTTTCAAACTTACTAGAGACAAAAATAAAATAAAAAAGTAAAAAGTTTCACTAGTAAATCATAATCAGAATGATAACTAGTTTGGTGAGTTATAGTGTGGTGACGTATTTGGGGCAATTAAATGACCAGAGTGCCATTGATGATGTTCACACCAGGTGTCTCAAATTCAGTAGTGACACTTTTCTTTCTATTTTCTACCAAGATTCGAACTTATCGCGATGTTTAAGAAACTTGTCGTGTTTCACTGCCCTTTACAGAAGTATGTCTGCAGCACTTATTCATAAATTGATTATCTCAAAATAATGATAATAATTAGGTTATACTGCAAAATGTAAGATATCGTAATTTTAGCTTCTAAAATTAATAAAATTTAGAAAGTTTATAAAATGTAATATTTCACTAAATTAAAATCAAAATTCAAAATATGTTAGTCTTATAATATTAAAACATTTTTAACAGTTAAAAATATAAAAATAATTAATTGAACAACTAGAACATAGGTCTTCATTATCTTTTATTGGTCACACTAGGTCTTTTTAAGATCTTCTATGAACTTTTGCTCCACTGTAAAAATATTATAAGATGTATACTTTAATTGATATTTTATTTTAATTTTATAATTGGAGTTTTGATTAAAATCAATTATTTTAAAGTTTACATCATATAACCATACTTTAATAAAAAGTGTTATAAAACTTAGATTTTAACTTATCATTTCAAACATGATCCTTCCAATGGAAGTATCATGCTTCATGAGGTTAAAAAATAACTAACTCTGGTATGTTAGAAATCTCAAATTTTCGTTTATATAAACTTTTTACATAAGTAATTATTAGTGGCATTATCCATATAAATTTGTATAAAAATACCATCATTTTGAAATTTTCTTATGAAGAGAAAGTTATTAAGTCTCTCATACAACTGGTCTCAGGACTTGTTTTAGTCTATAAAGAGTTCTTCAGTTCATATATACGGTTTGGATGTTTGATAATTTTCAAATTCAGCAAATTGAGTTGTATAAATTTCTTCATCGATGAAGTCATTTAAAAAGACACTCTTGATATGCATTTGAAAAGGCTTAAAGCCATGCTTACAAGCATATGCAAAAAGTAACCTACAGCCTCAAACCTAGCTACAAGGACATAAGTTTCATCAATATCCGTTCTTCTTTATTATACTCTTTAGCTACAAGTCTCTAGTTCATTCATTTTATTTTTAAAAACTCATTCGTACCTATTACATTCATGTTTTTAGTTCTAGGTGCAGGTATCCAAACATCAATTCTAACAACATGATTTAATTCATCGTGCATAGTAAAAATCCAATGTTCATCCTTTAAGACATCAAGAATGTATAGTAAATACCTTATTTTCAATTTAACAAATTTGTCCAATTATATTGTCAAGTGAAAGATCTCTAAGAATATCCATTCTTTGATAAGATCTTTATGACATTCTTGTCCAGCAACACCTTAATCAACTTGATTTCGATTTGTTTAGATTACTCAACAATTTTTAAATTATTTTCAAATCATTTTTCAATTTCAATTCATACTTATTTACCATGTTACCTAATTAATTTAATTTTTTATTCTCTTAACTATTAACTTTCTACTCCTTTATCTAACTTTATTTCTTAATTCAAACAACTTTAATATTCTTTCTCTTTATTTCCCCCTCTCTACAATCCAAATAAGCATAAAAGATGTTAGTTGGCATTTCAGCCTGGGCAAATGATACTGCCAAAATATATTGGTCACTACCAGATTACAGTTCCCATTAATATGATTTGGCCAACACCACATTACAATTCCCATCAATATGATTATCAGATTCATTGACATTTCAGGCAAAGCCTGATTATAGAATTGCATTAAACATTTCATAGATCATCACAACCAACCCCTCACACAACTGCTCGCCAAAACTTGGTTGAACAAGTCCTATCTGTTTCTCACACAACAGTCAAGAAATTGTAATCATCAGACAGACAGCAATCTGGAATGGTGAAAAACTTACTAATTCACATGCGATTTGGTTCAAATACTTTTGTACTTATTCTAAAATGGCCAATAATAGTTCAAATTGTTGCCACCAATGTACAACAAAACACAAAACCAACTCCCAATATTCGCTTTATCAAGAACTTTCAGAATGTTACTGTTTCTGTACTTCCTCTCGGGTAACAGCTCTAACATATATTTCGTAACAGCATCCTGAAACATCAGAGATAAGAAAAGAAGAACATTGAAAAGATGGAACAGGACGAGAAATTAGTATGATTGTTTCAGGAGGAGTAACATATCACCAACTAGAGTATATTCAAATACACACAGATAGGTAATGCAGAATATTTAGTGTATATAGAGTCGTCAATTAATAAGTGCTGTCATGGTATTCAAACATGTTCCTAGTTGTGAACAATGCCAAAATGCAGTAAAAGGGGTGTCCATGAAAAGAAACAACTGAGAAATCAAGATTTCAACAAGCTAAAATATTCTTACAAAAATTTGAAACATCTTAGCAAATACTAGAATATTCTTTTCACTGCTGAGAGTAATTATATAAATAAACCTTCAAACACTATGCAAGTAACCATATTTGTTCAATGCTATAGTTATTAACACATGAGAAAATGATCTGCCTAGAAAGGAAGCATGTATACAGAATATTACTGAGGAGGAAATATGTCCTATTGGCTCTATCACAAACAAGCCCTCTAAAAATGACTATCTAAAAACCAAAAGTTACACACTGAGGATTAAAGAGTACCATGTACTCTTTTCCAATGTTGTATTTCAGAAATTTTCAAGATAAACTTTTTATAGCCTATCATATTCAGTAATCCAAATTTACTTTTGAAGTGATCATGCTTCAGCGATCAAAATGCAGAAGCCATAAGGCATAGTGCAGTTCCAAATCACCGAGAGCTTTGCCTAAGCCAAAATAAATCTGGCTCAGACCATTTTATTGAAGTTGTTCACAAGTTTGACCTCAGAGAAACCAACTTCAAACAGATTTGAACAATTTATTTTTCCTTTGAAGCTTACCAAAAAACAAACTCCCTTATATGTTCATTTATCTGGTTAATTTAGTTTGGAAAACACAACCAAGACAGCTTCATCTCACACATGCCCTCCTCAAACAACCAGGTAAGATTAAATCATAAAAATATTGACAATATCGTATCAGACAAAACTTAGATCAAATCCTTAGTTTAAGCAATTACATGGATTTTTTTTTTCTAAAACTGTGCAACTTAGAATCAACGGGATGTTGGAAAAAAGAATTCACAAATCGTACCTGCTTTGAGAACTCAAAGAAGAGTACAAAAACCATTATCTAAGTTTTGCTCAAAATAATGGTTTTCAAAGTTAGTTTATTGATTATTGAGACTACAAGGATAAATTTAACACTTAGAATGATGTGTGAATGAGCGTAAGGCCAACAAATTTGAAATGAAACAAAAATAACATTCAAAGAAAAATCATGAGCCGGTTCAAATGATTTAGCAACTACCAGACTTAAGATTCGAGACTGCTTTACCCAGAACAAAGTCCAGCTCAAACAAGCATAGAATCTTTTAGCTCATTAACAAGCGATTTCAATCCTTAAGAAATAATAAAGTACTCCTCACAGTCTCATTTTTTTCACATCTAATTCTTTCAACTTCCATTCACAAACCCTCACTCTTTCAATCAAAATCAGTTTTAAGACAGCATACCTGCAACAACAACAGCTGTCAGAATATCTCCAATCCTTCTGAGCTGTTTTACACTCTTCTTATATGATTTGAATGGTTTCAGAGCTGAATCTTCGGCCAAGAGCTGCATCAAAATCCAAGCAGTAAAAATGAATACACAAGCAAACAAAAGAAACCACAAAACTTATGTCTGCTAAGTAATACAAATGTGCCAAGACCGATGAGCATGTTAAGTGAAGTTCTACAAGGAATTCACCAAAGGTAAAAAAAAAAATAATATTAACAAAATACAAATACTTGTTTTATGTCCTTCAACTATCCCACAAGTAGCAAAAGCTCTACCTAATCAATTGCAATAGCTAAGTCAAAAGACAGATTCATGGAGACAGGACCAAAATCAATTTCAGAAATTTGCCTAATCCGAATGCCAATATTTATTTAAAAAATGTATCGATCAAAATAAAACCCTCCATTTTTGTTCACTAACTTCAGATGAAGGAGGTCTTTTTCAAACCCCATTTTTATTTTCTTTTTTACCAATCTAAATTAAAGTAACTATGAGTAGAAATAGGTGATCTAGATGCACAAAATTACTTGATCGTGAAAAATACTAACAAATCTAATAATAAATAAAATTAAGCCTTACAGCTTTTTCACGAGAACCAGGTTCAACGTGGAATCGACGGCGTGGAAAAGAAGCGGAATCTTCAGTCTTCTGATTTCTCAAAATGGATTTTCAGAATAAGAAAAAAGAAAACCGAAACGTTACATGAAACTGGCAAAGATTATGATTCAATTTGTTATAGAAAAAATGTATAACAATACCTGGGAGTGAGATCGAAAATGGGAAGCAATGGTTGTTTTGTTCAACAAGAACGCCATTGTTTAAGCGCTTTGATATGAAACGACGTCGGAAAAAAGCTGAGTGAGATAGGTGAAGGAAGAACTTACAAACCAATAAAACCACCCTGGAGATGGGAATTTTCCGATAAAAAAACAAATGTATTTTTTCTATTTCATTATTAATTAGAATGAATTTTAAATTATTAAATTTTGTAACTCCCACAGTATTTAATGAACTTATTTTATATTTTATAATCCATTTTAATGATGAAAATATAAATTGAATTGTACTTTTGGTTACTATAATTTTATTCTTCTATTATTTAATCCAACAAATTGAGCTCTTCATATATTTTTTTTAATCCATAAAGTCGTCTATTAAATATTATAAAGTAAGAAAAAAATGTTGAATAAATCCAAGAAAAATATTTATAGGAATTTAAAAGAGCTCATGGGTGACCCCGAAGTTGCCACGCACTCCAAGTGTTTGCGGTTAAGAATGATGTTCGGTAGTAGTTATGGACCCTTCCTCTGCTTTCTTTCTTTCAACGACACAACCACAGAACAAAGCAACAATGGCTCTCCCTCTTAGAGTCGCAACTTCTGCTTCTGTTTCACGCTTTTCAATGCCCAAAAGCCCAACTTTCATTTCACTTCCACACTCCAACTTCACTCTCAAATTCCACAACTCACCTTCTCTTCGTCCACGCCCCACCGCTCTTCCCTCGCGTACTCACCAATACATTCGAGCCATAAGCGAGGCAACTGTGGAACCTGAAATTTCTAAGAAACAAAAAAATGATTCACCAAAAGATTGGAAGATTAAAATGCTCTACGATGGAGATTGTCCCCTCTGCATGCGAGAGGTTCTCCTTTATTTGTTCAAATCATTTCGTTTGATGCTCGTAATTCGTTTCTTTGAGTTTTGGCATTGATAGAGTACTCTTCTGCGTGTTGTTATGATCAGGTGAATATGCTAAGAGAGAGGAATAAGAGTTACGGCACAATCAAGTTTGTTGATATAGGTTCTGATGATTACTCTCCCGACGAGAATCAAAACCTTGACTATGAAACTGTTAGTCTTTGCTCTCCGTTTTGTACTGTGCCAGTAATCACTTCCCATCTTAAATTGTTTTTGGTTAACAAGTTTTAACAAGAGTGGAAAAGTTTTTACATTCACAATCAATTATAAATTGTATTTAGCTATTTCAAAAGGTAACAAGCTGGTCTATGATGGAGTGTAAACTTTACTTGAAGATACTTATTATACTGAGATAATTTTTGTTCACTTGTGCTAATTGATAGATGTTATGTAGTGCAGAGGTATGTGAGGTTTCAAGCATGTCTTACAGGTGCGTCGAGATACAATATAATGACTGTTTGTTTCTGCTTTTTAGGCTATGGGAAGAATTCATGCTATTCTCTCAGATGGAACTGTGGTTACAGATGTTGAGGTATGGCTTCTTTCCTAATCTTCATTTCTAGCCTTGGAGAATTCTTAACCACTTCTCTGTGACCCTACTTCAATATTGATATCATTGATGTGGAGACAAGTGCTTTGGAATATTCGCATAAGTCTAAGTTCAGAATTTTTTATGGCATTGCAGAGGATTCAGAAATTTGAACATTACTGCTGACAATATCGATATGCATTGTAGTAGTGTAATACAAGTATGACTTAAATGTCAATATCCAGTTTCAAGATAAATATACCCTGCTGCTGAATGATTGATTAGTTAGCTTCATTCAATAAGAAAAAGACATCCCAAATTGCAGAGGACTATTAAGGGATATATAATAGTGAAATATGAATCTATTTTTGTTGAGTGAAATTTGTTACTTACTTTTCTGGGCAATAAAGATTTATATATTTATGTATGCATGTGTTTAACTATGACGGGCATTCTGCAGGCGTTTAGGAGATTATATGAACATGTTGGTCTCGGTTGGGTTTATGCAATTACAAAATATGAACCAGTAAGTCTTCCTTTCAGAGTTTTGAAGGACTCGTTATCTTGTTCATCTAATATGGACAAATCCTTTCTCTACTGCTTACTGAAGAATAACATAGCTTATTTCTTTATATATTACGTTATTAATGGAGAAAAAAAAACATTTGCAGATTGCTAAAATTGCTGATTCTGTATATGGTGTCTGGGCTAAATACCGTCTTCAAATTACAGGTAAAAGAAATGCACATTAATGATTTTACACCAAAAGATTCCTTTCAGTTATATTTCCATGGTGAAGGACTCAAATCAAACACACAAAATGAAAGGAAAAAGTTATTGCATTATTATTATTCACAGAACTACTTAACAACACACCTCAAAGATAATTAATTTGATAATCTGGTGATGTTATAAGCCTAGGAAGCTTAGAATTAATGTGATAGGCTATCCTCTAATTTAACATTGGATGGCTGAATCAATCCATCAAAGAGTAAAGACTATCACTTAGTTGTATTATTCATTTCTAACTATGTCGGAATAATTTCCACTCCCTGAAAGCAAGACATGCATGTCTCTATGGTTATTATGCTAACCAGTATGATTATGCTAAGATTCTATCAACTTATATGTTAATTGTCCATTTTTGGTTTCCAGGACGGCCTCCTATAGAAGAAATATTAGAAGCTCGAAAGAAGAAGGTAGATAGACTCAACACAAAAGTATCATGTTAAATTCAGCATAGAACATGTCTGCAGAATAAAACATAAAAAATGAAGATGGAAAGGAAATTTTAATAGGAAAGAATTTTTTCGAAGTTAGAGGACATTATGAATTTTGAAAGAATGGGTTCTTTGCCATCATAAACGTTTGATGATTCAGATTGAATTTATGATCCATTGCCATTATTAGTAGTCTGCATCCCTTTTATTTAAATTATACCTGAAATTAAGCTGCAAAAAATAACGACAAATTGTGCCTCTACCGGTTACAATGAACAAAGTAGCACTCAATGCATAACCTAGTTGAGAAAAAGTATATATGATGCTAATCTATTGCTTCATAATACCACAGCAAAACACTAAAATATGGTAGACATTGATGAGAATGTCAAAGAGTTCTTGAATAATTTGACTTTTAAGTATTCTGGATCTGGACCCGTGTTTTTTCTGTCCTTACAGTATAACTTTGATATGCTTCATAATAAAAAGTTTGTGACTAAGTGTTTATTATTTTTTCTTTGTAGGGTGAAGTATGCAAAGACAGCAATGCTTGCAAGATGTAAATTTCCTCAATATCAGATTCCAAAATGCTGGTTATGTGATTTGTTTCCAAATTTGATCGTCATCCTCTGAAGCAGGGTTTTGTTGATCTCATTTACAAAAAGAAGCCAACATAGATTAGTGTCGCAACATTTTATGTCTGTCAGCATATGCTTTTGATAACCGTTTTCATATTTTGCCGCAATGCATCTGGCATAGAAATAGTAGTGTAAATAAAATATATACCCTGTAGTCTCTATTAAGTCTGAGCAGACTCTTCAAAATTGTACAAGTTACATGACACCAGCATCTATGCTCTGGTGTACTTATCAGCTGTCACAACAGACATGGCTGGGACATATTAAGAATTTTATTTTGCCTACACATCCATACATAACACATCATCGACCTTGGTGAAGTCTGTAGCGATTTCAAGTATTTTGCTTGCTGATTTCCAGAATTTGGCCCCATGATGTGTCACCTGAGATAGGTGGGTACAGGAAGCAGATGGCTAAGTGGCCATAGACTTAGTGAGGCCTTTAATAGCTATCAAATAGGGTGTTCATGGTATTGGATTGGCCGGATAAACCCATCAATAAAAATCAAACAAGAAGTGTTAAATTGGGTTGAATTGGTTCTATTAAGTGATCGTTACTAAATCTGAACCAAACTATTTATTTTACTCTCTTGACTTGCTGTGAAAATTTTTTTCAAGTTCAGAAAGTTATTCATCATTTTCACGGGGAAATTGAACTATTCACAAAATTTAACTTATTGAACTTGTCATGTTCTATTTGAAGCATAAAAGTTATAACACTTTGGAATATTGGATTGCTTAACAGCAAAAAATGGGTCAAAAACTACACGTAAACATAACACTCGGATAAGACTACGACTATAACAAAGGAAATCAGGTTTAACAAATGGCAGTCTTAGGTTTACTTTTGACAAATCATCATAAATTAAAGACATATTTGAACAGTGTGAGGTTACTTTTGGCAAATAATTTTATTAAAGACATATTTGAAAGATATTCTCCATAAGCACTGTTAAGGATGGCAGAAATAAAATAAATTTCTTGATATGCTAAAATTGATTTATGTTAAGAACAGAAATGTAGAGAAGTTATATGAAAGAAATGTTAATTTTAACTTACAAAAAAGTTGTCTTCGTGTTTTTTTTTCATCGAAGTATTTGCTATTTAATTACAGATCTATACCTATAATAAGTGTAACAAAGCACAATTAATGTCTCGCAGTATAATTTATTAGGGACCTTGTGACACGATATATGTTTTAAGATAAATGTATCTCAATATTTTTGTCAATATATTTTACTCTTCTAAGATATTTGGATTCAACAACTCATTAACCTTGTTGAAACTCGATCACACGAACCGAAAGGACTCGGTAAATAATGATTTAATATTTTTTCTCATAAGTTCATTTAGCAAGAAATAAAGACCAAAATAATTATAACTAATTTAGTCTTTATTAGTTTTGCTTTCGCAATTATTTTCTCACCACACGTAACAATGTTACGGTACTTAATTAATCCAAATCGTAGACCAAGTGAGTCTATTACCAGAAAAAGGAATGCTTCTAATGCTTATTTATTGGAATTTATGTTAGCGGTATAGGGATTGGCTTAAGGACTTTGCCATAATTGGCCTAGTTCTGAAATTTCTCCTTTTTTGTTCATGTTGTGAAATTTTTTTAGAGAGTAGCGTTATACATATAAACAACTTCTGCTAAAGTTTTCTTCATTGCCTAAAGTATGTGTACATGTATTTATATATTGTTGATCAGTGATGAAACATAATAATGTATCAAGAAATCAAATTATGATCTGTTTTCCATCAGAGAGCAGCAACGGCACAAAATAAATGTCACAATCGTTGATGGGCTGGTGCCAAGGAGTCAAGGACCACAAACCAAGCTATTGAAATCAGACACGAAAATGAACAAAATAGGAATCTTTGGTCCTCGTAAGAGTTTGCCAAAAGGAGTGGTCCATGACACTCTTTTGCACTGTTTGGTCCCATTTCTGTTATGAACCTAATTATTTTGCATAATTGTTTCTATTTTAAATTTGTTCCAAAATATGTAAAAGTCAATCAAATCAAGTCTCTTGGTATGACATGAATAGCCACTGAGGGTAAATAGAAACGGTGATGACTCTCTTTGATTAACCATAACAAAGGTAGAAAGTTTAGATGAGCCATCACAGTAATCATACAGACACAAACTAGAACGCACCCTCTAAATAAAATAAAACACTTCTAGTAGTCTAATAATAGAGCCAAGGTGGTGCAGACACATTGATTGGCATAGTAAACAGAGATGCACCCACATAGTAGTCCAGTGCATAATGAATGAAGAAGAAATGGGCAATGAGTTTTGGTTGTCTAAGGGCACTTAGTCTTGTTGCCATGGGTGGTCATGCCAGTGTAGCAAGTTCCACAGAGTTCCCTATTTCCAGAGGTACCAGGTGGGACACACTTGCACCTCACACAGCACGTGCCACATGCTCTAGTGCACACGTTCGGCCTTGAATGAGCACTGCACCTTGATTTGCACAACCCCCCACAATCTGAAAAGTAAGCCAACACCATCAAAATTCATTCTTTTCCCTCTTTCCATTATTGTTCTTGGCTTCACAATTTAAAGGGCATCTTACCTATGTCTTGCATTAGCCTTCTGTTCCCGTCTCTCACAACAAGCTGCAGAAAATCACGATATGCTGTGATGCATCTTTTTTTTTGTCAAATGTAAAGATTAATATAAGAAAAACATATTCATAAGGGAAAAGCATGTGCTAAAAGTTGAAAAATACAAAATATAATTTACTATATAAAGCATACTGGCTCATTGGGAAACTGCAGTTCTTCTTCTGTTTCCTCTTGTATCTTTGGATCAGATGAAACCTGCATGACAAACCACAGAAGATGAAACGTAGAAGAAAATGTATGTGATTTAAATCATGCTCAGCTGACAGAAGCTGATAAACTAAACCATGCATAACAAAATTGTTGGAACTTTTCTTTTACTAATTAATTAGTGTGAGCTATAGGCTACCTTAACAAGGCACACCAGCAGCAACATCCCCAAGACAAGAAATTCACGTGACGCCATAGCAGACTCAGAATCTGAAGGAAAAGGGTTTTGAAGTTTTAACTTCAAATCTCTATGAAGAGAGCCCTGTGAGCAATAATACACTTTATAGTTAACGCATTACTCTAGCATTATATAGACGAAAGCAAAACAGCAATGTGATATTTTCAAGGAAATTACCAAATGACCATAGCATTATCTCACGTTATTTTCCTGATAAATTGTATGACAGACAGGGGCGTAAGATGTACGGAATGGGGATTCATTTTGGAAGAGTGACGTAAGAAAAGTTATTATATTAAAATAATGATAACTAAATTAAATTTTAAATTGTTACTTTTACATTTTTAATATTTATATTGTGTATTCTACATGTCAAATTTTGTATTGAATAAGGATAATGTCTTGGAATTTTGAACGTTATCTTAAATTTTCAAATTGTGCTTCTTCCATTTTTTATATTGTTAAAATAAAGTTGTTTTTTATTTGACAGAAGTACCAGAATATAATTTTTCAGTTTTATTTTACGAAAGGCCATAGCAAGGTGCTCAGTGAGTCAGTGCCATGTATTTGGGTTTAGGGTCTGATACCTTTTACTTAATAAGATATATGTTAATTTGCAATCATTTTAATATAAATTTATTAACTTTATGCGAATAAATCTAATCATCAATAATCTTAAATAAATTTTAGAAAAAATATTGCCTTTTAGTTTACATTTTTCGAGAGACAGAGAGAAGAAAAGGAAGAATAAGTACTAAATATACAGATCGTGCGGTAAAAAGAAAGAACGAAAATACACTTTAGAAGTATTTAAATAAAATTAATCAATTAATAATAATTACAAAATTCATGAACTTTACGAAATAGTATGATCTAAGTGTACATAATAAAATTCTAGACTGTATAAAGCCCCCACAAAAACAATTACTATTTATCATACTACTAGGCTTCCACTATAAGGCTGTATGCAACATATCCTCAATACCTTTAACAAAAAGTTCTATAATAATGTGTATATTATTATAACGATGTTTTGTTGATACACTTGAATTTGATACTAAATAATAAATGTGAACATATCCTCAATACTTTTGACAAAAAGTTCTATAATAATGTGTATATTATTATAAGGATGTTTTGTTGATACACTTGAATTTGATACTAGATAATAAATGTGAACATATCTTCAATACCTTTGACAAAAAGTTCTATAATAATGTGTATATTATCATAACGATGTTTTGTTGATACACTTGAATTTGATACTAGATAATAAATGCGACACAATATTCTTTAAAAACGTGGTATTGGATAATATAAACTTTTATAT
>Ga0123340_1001965_pt1 | contig 18007 bp, 11 predicted proteins | sample SirMexnodulemix_FD_89961 | JGI IMG/M metagenome (GOLD analysis project Ga0123340, IMG submission 89961) | Root nodule microbial communities of legume samples collected from Mexico - Siratro Mexico nodule mix | ecosystem: Host-associated > Plants > Roots > Nodule | place: Mexico: Nepantla... | reverse complement strand
TATATATATATATATATATATATATATATAACCATGTGCGACCAAGTTTTTTTTTTTTCAAACCAAAAATTCAAATAAATTGAGTCGGATGCATTAGAAGAAAATATTTTAGAATTTGTCATTTGATATAACATGCTACTTTTTCCATTCTTTTCTTGTAGTCTTGCAAATTCCACCAATCTTGTGGACACCCAATTGTTTTATAGAATGTGTAAGAAAAATTAAGATCCGTGAATAGGCGTAGAACAACACCTTTTTGAGTCTCCCATGGCTTTCACCAAATAATTGAAGCAAAAGGGTGCATATAATTTGTGTGATATAAATATTCATTATTACCTTGGTCCAAATAGGTCCATTTCCAGAATGTAGAAACAATAGACTTTGGCATTGCCCTGAAGAAAGGAGAGCATTATTTCCACTTAATCCAAGTTGAATCTCCAAGGTGTTTTTTTGTAATTGTCTTGTGCCTTATGGACTGTCCAGTATAAACAATACATAGCATAATAAATAATTTATGCATATATTATTGTCTATTATTTGTATGTATGATTATTTCGTTTTAGTACATGCAAAATTAATTATTTACCTTGTTTAAATAATAGATGATGTTAATATAAATATTTAGAAGACAGTAAGAAGATGAATTTAACTATTTATGAAAAGAATAAGAAAAATTGAGTTAATCATAAGGAAATAATTCTAGTATAGTCCATTAGAAAGAAATAGTTTAATTATCTCTTTTGTAAAGAATGAAGGAAGGTATTAATTTATGAATCTAATATGGTTAGTATTAATTATAATACATGGTGAATTGATATTGGTTCTACCATCTATGTTCTTAATACCTTATAAGATATGCAAAACTTAAGAAGGAAACAAGAATGTGAAAGTTGTTTGAGACATGCAATTTAGTTTTAGAAATTGTTTCTATTTTATGTTTAGAAAATACCTTTTATGTTTCTAATTTTAATAATATCTTGATTTTTTTTATTTTCAGATTTTCACCTTTGTGTTTTTCTTTTTAATTTTACATATTCTATTTTTAAAATCTTGAATAAAACTAAAGTTATTGGTTTTAGTGAACAATGGGATGATTTTTACTCTGTTAATTTATAAAGCGACGCTACTATTAGTAAATTACAGGGTACCTTTTACAGTGGATTTTGTTGATTTGGAGACTTGTTTATATTACATTAAGATAAGAAAACTAACAAATCTTTTGTTTGTTCTTAAGTTGAACCTTTGAATATCTTTAAAGTTTTGGATGTCTTTAAAGTTTTTAAGATTGAAGTAGCAAAACAAAATGGAAAATAAATTAAGATTACAAGGTACTATGATAGATAAACAGAGTGTGGACAAAGTGCTCGATCCATTTGCATAATTTCTTCAGAAACATAGCTTTTATTGCTCAATACATTTTGTTTGGTTATTCATATTAAAATGATGTGTGAAAAGCAAAAAAAATCAAACTTTTTAATGGACATGATCAAAGTATGAGGAGTAATGGTTGGAGTTTAGTTATTTATAACTATTTGCTTCCACTTACATGTAATATAATAAATCTAAAAAATAAATTGTATTAAGAAACTGAACAAAAAAAAACTATCATTCTTCATCTTTTGAAATGTCAATTCCCATCAATGACAGTTTTTCACATAGTGAATTGACATTCTTGAAATGTAGACCTCTGATGCCAACTCCGATTGCAGCCTCCACATTTGTTTGCCTAAGACAATAATCATAAAAATCATGCATACTTCAAAATAAATTAGTTCAATAGTTTTCCGATTAGCCAATTCAAATTAATTCTACTCTATTAAACCACACGCACCTTGTTTACAAAAACCATCTACTTTGTGATTTTGTCACAGAACAGACCAATTATGGAAGAGTGCAACTCTTTTCTTAAGACTCAAATAAAAAAGTTTAGTATGTTTTTAGTGTGCTTAAGAAAACTATTGTTAGTCTCATATTTAATTACCTTTTAAAATAGTCTATCACCAGATTATAATAACATGACATGCACCTAAGCATGCCACTATACAGTGTATTCTGAATTGATATGTGACATTTATGTGATACTGTGGTTTGATTTTGATAAATGATGTAGTATATAAAGAGAGTGGAACCTGTCATCTATGAAAATACAATTTGTTGGATCAACATTAAGATGCCTCACAACTTCTTCATAGAATTCAGTATCAGGCTTCCTCTTTCCTGAAACACATTGCAAAAGGATGTATAATATATAAAACTTACAATGCAGGATAGTTTGAATGCATGCTTTAGCCCTCAATGACAAACAACACAGCGAAATTGGAAAAAGTAGAATCAAGACCTTGTTTTGTTCCACTAGAATCTAGAAATTACTGAATGAAAAAGATTATCAATACAAGAGGCATAAAAATAGAGAGGGAGAGAAGTAATGTGTATACCAAATGTGCATGAACAAAATGTCCACGATATATATTTTGAAAGTTTTAACTTGTCTTCAATCAACTGATACCTACAATACAAAACCTTCAGAAATATGCAATGAACACAAAAACACAAATCATAATAGAAAAAGCAAATGCATTACCATATCGGATAGTTTGTAAAAGCATGCATCTCATAGTTGTTTTTCTTTAAGGAAAGAAGCAACTGTTCGATGCCTTCTATGTACGAATATCCACTTCTCATACAAGTTTTAAGACCTGACAGAAATTTAGAAACACACATGCAGGTCAATGATCGCACCCAAATTATACACCAATCAAAGTAAAATGCAAAGATTGAAGAGTCGTTAGAATGGGCGACTTTTATAAGTGATCAAGAATCACACAATTAAATCCATTTTTTGAGATCCATCAAATGATATGAATCAATTTCTTGCTATATCATGTTATTTGAATAGTGAACCATGCTATTCTAACAACTATGGTTCATGTTATGAACCGTACTAATCTGCAGTAGTCTAAAGCACCCAAAATATAAATACCTTTGATAACTAGCGTTAAAACAATTACATACCCTGTTAAATAGGATATTTTAACTTTTATAAGAAAAATTATGTGAAACATTGGTAGAACAAGTAACAGAATAAAATCACAAAGGAAATTAATGCAAGCACAAAAATGTCTAGTATTGACATAAATTCACATAAAGATTCTTCTAACTTTCTCAGTCAGATTGCCACTGTAAACTAACTGCTCAGGCACCACCTCATTTTAGGACAAACATTAACTGTTCCAATTTCCAAACGGACACCACAATATTCATTTATAGCAAAACTAACAAAAAAGCTAAGACATTCTGGAGTATATATGATAGTCAGAGTAGACCCAAGGAATTGTCAACTCCTCTGTATCAGCTTGATCTTTAACTAAAAGTTCAAAATATACAAGCTCTAATTTTTAAAGAGAAAAACAGGGAATTTTTAATGTATTAAAATGACACAGATATATAGGGTATGATAACGTTATGTCTGCTTAATTCAAACATGATTAAGGTCTATTAGCAACAGAATGTTAGACCAACGCACCTTCTAAATCAAAATCCCTTCCATCCTTAAAAAATTTTCTTCCCAGCTCGATCTGGAAGAAAATAACATAGATTGATAAGAAAACTGTTGTTGAAAGTAGACACTATCAAACCATTATATGAAGAAATTCTAGAAAATTAGAAATTAATGAATTGCAATACAAGCAGTGTGGTTGGTTGGAAGAAAATGGAAAAGAGTGGAGGATTTTTCATAAGAGAAATGCTAGAAACATATTCCCGAATACACTCTTGGAACACACTCTCTACTCAGACTGAAATTTATTGAATGTCTCAAGCTTGTGTTGATCTCGAGTCTAATTCTTCTGATTTTACAGTTTAATATAAAATCTAAGCATTAGATGTGTGTGTTAGAGTGTGTATTGCAAACCCCTTTGTTTTGTCTGTATTTCTCTTGAACCAAAGCAGCAAGGGAACCTTAACTTCCCTCGCCCCTCTCCATTGAAATCCATGGCATCCCCTTACCTCCCTCGAATCATATATTGTACAATTAGAAGATTCAAAATGACCCTTTACCCAGACATGGATACTTAATATGTGAGGATAAGATAAGCATATACTACGCATGACATGACGCACACATGACAGAAAGCTTCGTCAACCCATCAAACACCCCATGTGCAATTCAACTCAAAATCCAAATCCCAATTCAATTTCTATCAAAAGCTTATACCTTTATATATAACAAGAAACAGGGTCCATGTTCCATAGTTTACAGCAATGAATTATCAGAGTTGGAATTTTTACCTCATCAATGAGACCCTTTTCAAACTCAATCCAAGCAGTGGGGTGCTTGACATCTATGAGCTCCTTGAAAGGCATTCCGAAGAAGGCAGGGACATCTTGGTAGAAAGGGTCACGAACAAGGGTGTCCATGATATCAAATAGCAGAACAGGAAGCTTCCTTTCATTGGTGTTATTGGTCAATGCCATGGTAGTGATTGAATCTGATAATGAAGGTTTCAATTTGAATTTGAGACACAAGCTTCTGGTGGGTCTTGTTTGGAACAAACAACATATAGAGCATGAGGGTACTCCAACTCCTCCCATTAACACCATTTTCCTATTACTCTGTAACTCATTGCAGGTTGCTATCACTCTGTAACTCTTTGATATTCTCTCTGCTCTTCTAGGCCATAAATAGCCACTTTATTAAATTTTATTGACTTTATATTATGACCAGCATAAAATCAATGATACTGTTTTTAAATAGGTATGAAATTATATGCAGAGACATGATGTCTTGTTGAAGCATAATTTATTTGAATTGTTTTTTTATAAATATATAAAATATTTTTTCATTTTATTAATTCATTTTAGTGTGTTTTAGTATTTGTTTTCTTGTTTTAGGGGAAAAAATGTCTAGTTGTTTGTTTGGGTAAGATGTGATGGGGCAGTTGTGATTCAATATGGACCATCACATCAATGGCCAATAAATGAATTTTCTGTTAGTTTTATTTTCTAGGTAAAATGATTGGTTGTAATTTTATTTGCCCTCCTTTTTGTCTTATTTTTTTCGCATGCATCTCCCCCATTTTTCTTATAAAATACTTTTGGGAAACTAATTTTGCATTTTGAGTCATTTGTGCATTATGAATTTATTTTTTGAAATGTATTTTTTAAAAATTATACACTTTTGACATGAATTTTTGAAATGTATTCAGTGCATTTCGGAAATTGGCTATGAAAATATTAAATACATTTTTGAAATTAAATTTTTGGAATGTATTAATTTATAAAATTAAACTTATTTTTAAAATTAATTTAAGAATTATGATTTTTTTTAAATTAAACGTGTTTTTAAAATTAATTTTTAGAATGAGTTTATCATATTGCAAAAATAATTTTTATAAACTTAAATAAAGATACTTAATTTAAAATATGTTAATTAAGTTAATTTAATTTTCTTTGGTATAAAAAAGCAAATTTCTTAAATTGCTTTATATTTATTGATATTGTGAATAACTCAATCAAATTCACTAAGCTTCTACCAATACAACCTAAAATACAATTACAAATGTAAAACAGTAAAGAAAAATAAATGAAAAAAAAAAAAAACAACAACAAAGAATTACAGTATAAAGAAAGGAATAATCACAGTACAAAGGAATAATGTGATTTAACTCAAATTAACAAACTTCTACACTAGAACTCACAGCAAAGCTTTTGTTCTTTTACTTGAACTTATAACTCTTAGTATGTCAACGGTCCTTACAGGTTTCTATTTTTACAATACATCATAAGTAAATTCTATGAATAATATCTAAAGATATAAAGAAGACAATTCAACAATATTTATCATTATTAAACTGAAATTGTCACTTAAATAGATGCCCTATTATCAGTCAAAATTAAGAGACTAGACATTTTATCCATATTTTCCACCACTGATACTAGAAGACGTATATCTTCTACTAAATGATATAAGTTAGATGATCTAAAAACTTTAAAATAATTTGACATTTAACATTCAGTGCAGCTGCCTTTGGTATTGGGTATAGATGACATCTTAGCAATTAACTTAACAAAACATGCATCTAGTTGCATATAGGAGTAAATACATATGAATTTTTTAAAAGAAATTAGTAACAAAATTCATTTAGTTTTTTTTTTTTATCGATAATACGAAACCTACTTATAGTTACTTCAGCTTAAAAACAAATCTAAACCTACAATATATTTCTTAACATAAAATAGTAGGTGTAAACAACTACTTAAATTACGTTAACCAGTCTTTCAACACGATCTCAAATTATCCTGTGTTAAATTTGTCGCAAGTTACATATTAAAGAGATGATACTTTGCATGCATGGAAACTGAACAAAACTTGAACCGCAAATAACAAGTTTTAAGTAGATCCAGTACCAAAAAAACTGTCCTACATATTATCAAACTAATTACATTACATTACATCAAATTGTTCATCAAATAAAAAAGTTAAAACACCCCAAAATATGTAGCAAATGTAGCACAGCCTTGTTGCCTTACAACAACTCAGAAGATGCTGCCCCAAGGATCCCCCTTCATGTAGAATTGTTGGCATGCAAAAGAATAGTATTACAAATCAATTTCGTCAATAAATTCACAAATGTAATTCATATATCATGGAGACGGGTTCTTGTAAAACTTTGATCAGTGCCAACAAAAGAAAACGGCAACTAGCACTAAGATTAACTCTTTCACAGTTCCTTTTGTTCATTGGCATTGACAATTTGTATTACATGCCTGATGATGTTCGGTTTATCCGCTGAGCACCTAATTTTGGAGCAGCAGGTTTGGCTACCCTAGCTCTGCTAGTGGATAACGGCTTGGCCTTGGTAGTGGGTGCTGGAGCAGCAATGGCAGCCCAAGGATCATCATCATCAGTTTGAGCTGTTTTCAAATTTAAAGGTCTTGCAGTTTTTGGAGCGGGAGCTGCTATAGATCCCCACAAATCATCATCCTCATCCTTGCTCAATTTTGGTGTACTTTTGGATAGCAAATTTGAGGCTAGAATTTCAAAATAAAGCAATTAATACAAAGGCAAATGAATATACCTAACCTAAGGATTTTCCTGGAAATTGTCAAAAGGTACAGATCCCAAGCCACATAAATGACAGCTCACAGTGCATGTCTTTAATGAGATGAGTAATTTAATAGAAATGCCAACCCATCATTCAGAGAAGAGTGCAAACTTGAATAAAGAATTCATACGGTCACATCAATCACTTTATAGATCTTGTCATTATTTATAGACATATAACACGCAACAGTTTTTCAGCTCGTGGTTCTTGTCATATAATCAAGCATATAACATGCAACAACAGTTTTCCAAGTTATCACTTACAGGTTTGCACAACCTTAGATGGTAACTTTCAATCAGACAATAAAAATTATTACTAGTTACTAGCAACTTGCAATCATGAAAACTCGTACCAAAATCCGAACACAAATAAAAAAAAATACCTTGTTTTGTCTGTGAAATAGGTTGAGAAACAGGCCGCCTTTGAGCTGCTTGAATGTTTGCAAGAGCTGGAGCTGGTTTTGTCTCTTCAAGTGGTTCCAGTTCATCCCACCCATCCCTGTCATTTTCATGCTCGTCTTGAATTCCATTCTCAAGTTCCCCCCAGCCATCCGTTGATGTAGGAGATGTCGGGACAGGGTGTTCAGCCAAATCTGCTGTGGAGCTTACCCGAGCAGGTGCTGTTGATGGTGTCTCAATGCCTGAATTACCGCAAAAAGATAAATGAAGTAAGCATGGGTAAATGTTGAACAAGCGTACTCATGGAAGGAAGCTGCCATAATTAAGCAAAATGAATTAAGGCATCTACAATGGGTAAGAAGCAGAATAAATAGCTTTGTATCTTCCTCAGTGTTTTTCCATGTTGGTTCCTTTCTTTCTCTTTATTCAACAGTTAAAATAAGATCACAAAGATACCAAATCATATCCACTAGCTATAGTCAAGTGATTCAGGAAAGACAATCCACCAAAAAAACATGCACCAATTTAATCAACCAAACAAGAAATGTGACAAAATCGTCGGTTTGACTGTAAACACTGTTCATTCATCCTTTGACCGAGGGACTAATTGATATCACTTTCCTGAGATAAAGGAGCTAAATTCATGTTACTCTCCATTGAGGGACTGAATTAATATCAATTTTCTCCGGAGGACCAATTCTGTCACTTTCTCTATGTTCGATAGAGTAAGTTAAACTAAATTTTTGGACAACCAAAAATGATGTCACTTGTATTTCAAGGGTTTACATTTCCTGCAAGCTCTTTGTTAATGAAACTAGAGAAATTGACAGACTGGCAGATAGTCCACACTGCTAATTTCATTATTTCCAACATTCTCTTGCATTTCAGTTAGGATTAGCCATACCTGTGGTACCATTAGAAGATGTTGAAGTGATTGCAGTCGAACTTGCAGAAGCAACTGGAACATGATCAGAAGGTTTACCCTTCAAGGTCAAAGAGCTCATTGCCCATCTGAAAGATGACAAGGGTAATACCAATACCAAATTATTAATGAGAGGGAACCAATAATAACTATTGTGAGTAAACATGTATTATTAGATACAGGTGCAATAATAAATGTCACGTTGGTATTTATGGGTAGAACTTATGAACAGTAATGTATTGTTAGAAAATGTGATAGATAATAACTTATCAGTTCTGTATTAGAATTAGAACTACCTTGATGACAGTTATTCATGGAAATAACTGTGACTGTTATGTACTAATAGTGGGTTCCTACCAATTTAACTAATTTATATATTATGACTCTGCAATCAATTTATTGCTTCCCAGAATATAGACTTTTTAAGCTCATCGTTAAATTATCAATTGAAGAAAGGAAGAAACACTTCCACTAATATTTTCTTCATATTGAGATGAGCTAAAATTACATGATAAACATGATACTCCAACACTTATGTATACTAATGCTAAGTTTTATAGAATAAATCCTAAGATAACACCTGAAGATAAGAATCCTAAAAAGATAAGATGATCTAAGATGTGATGTGATAAGATATTCCAAGACAAAAATCAAGACGCTATTGGATCCTTTTCAGATATATATTCTTACAATCATATTACAAATATTTGTATGCAAGTATGAATGTATGCCTCTGCATAAGTATGCCATCAGTACGAAGCTAAATGCAAAACTAGTATTTAACATCATCAGAGGCCCTCCTCATTTATCATGATCTTATATGTGGCGAATAAATTAAGATTTTAAAATTAGATTATAAACAAGAAATAAGCTATTATTATGTACATGAATCTTTAATTGGCATTGATGCTAAAAATAAAATTTAACTTGCATGTGTATTTGGGTTAGGTACTTTGGCTTTCGGTTTCTGAATGAAAATTTCTTAAACGATTTTTAACATAAAAGCTATTTTTGAATGAAAAATTCTTAGAGAGATTTTTAACATAAAAGCTATTTTTGAATAAAAAATTAGCTCTCTACAAATACTAAGTACTAACAATGAAATCTAAAATCGTAAGTTGATATTAACTATCCATTTCTCTCCATTACTTAACATTTGAACTTTCAATCACGCAAAGTTTGAACTGACTTACCCAAGCAAACTAGCATTTCCTGGAACAGATGAGCTTCCCATACTTGCAGCACCACTGGCATCTGATGTATTTGTCTTTTAACAGAAAACATAACACCAGAATCACATTAGAGTATCATCTTCAAAGACATTATTAGTCTATATAATGGTGATTTCTCAACAATAGAGTTTCCTTCGAATAGATCTTTTATTTAATCACAGAAATAAACAAAGGATCTTAGTAGTGCGAGAAAGCTATACTATAAGAGGTGAAGTGCAAAAGATAGACATGTACTGATAAAACAAATCGAAGTCACACACACGCACAAACATATAAATTCAGCCTGCACACCTAATTTCTTCTATAAAAGATATATACATTACACGCTTGCTGATTTGGGGACCATGATAGGCATCAGAATAACAGCCAAAAACAAATTCAGAGTATACCTTTTCATAATGTTGCTTGGCTATCTGCAAAAACTGATCAACCGCTTGAAATGCCTTAGTTCTAACATCACTGTTTAAACCATGACAAGAACATTGTGCAATCAATGTCTCAAAAATGACCAAATAATCAACAGTACAATAATGAAAATGATCTCCATAGAATCTAAACACAAGAACAAAAAAAACACAAAACATCGCATCACTCAGCACAAATATAAATATAAATAAAAAAAGAAGATCCGCTGAGTATATCAATATATAACTTAGGAAAAAAAAGCATTTCAGAAGCAATGAATTACAATACCTAAAAGATGGATCAACCTACTAAAAGTACTAATTATTTGAATAAATTAAGTCACTGGAATATTCATCACTTTCACATGGTAAAGGGGATATAAGAAATACAAGCTTCTAATGAGATACCTGTCAGGATCAATTGTGAGCACAACAACACTAGGAAGAATCCGGGTTGCAACTTCAGTAATGTCATAGTAGGAACTGGTGGCGCATAAAGCCATGATACCTGAATATTCAAAATTATGTAAAAAGAATGTTGGAGAAGTGTAACAATCAAGAAAAGTTGTAGATAAAAATGTAAGACTATGATACCTGCTCCTCTAGCAGGTGGAAAAGTATCACGCAGTGCACGAACTGTAAATGCATTGATCAAAACTCTTTTTCTTGTCTGCAAAAATCGCGTCAAAGTAATTCACCAAAGAAAAATGTGCTATATCATTATAAAATAAAACAGCAAACTAATTGAACTTCAGATAGCATTTGGAACATACTCCTTCGTTTAAGTAGCTTCCAATATTGCCTAATAATATGGTAGTATTTGTTCTAATTGCCGGTTCTTCATCAACCTACAAAAAAATGTAGGTGTTATACATTTTTAGAAGTGGAAAACCATGAACATATTAACATAAAGAAGCAAATAAGAGAAATAAAAATGCATACTTCCCCCTAAGTAAAATTCTTTTGTTCCGATCAAAATTGGCAGTCAGTTTATCAGTAAATTGAGTAAGAGAGGGGAAACACGTATGCTTCAAAAAAGGAGCTGCATCCTCATCAATATATTACAAAATTCTAATGGGACACTTCACTCTTTTCTGTCAGCTATTGGTCTCACATGTCCAAGATTCTTAAACAGTCTAATAATTTAAAAATAAGAACTAAAAGAAAATCATTCTTGATTAATCACTTCTTTAGTTACAAGCAAGCATCTAGCCTTTTGATTCACCAAAAAGAGCTTGTTTAGGCAGTACCTGCAACTTTGATAAATACTTCAATAATGACCCTGAGATGGTCCTTTGGGACAACTGCAATTATGAAACAAACCACATTTTAAAGAACAATTGTCCAGAGAAGTTTCACCAAATAAATAAACGATAAGATTTGGGGAAGGAGGGAAAACTAATAAAGAAAAGAAACAGTAAAGATACAGGCAGCAAGCTAAAAAGTTCATCATACTTTCAGGGTTGATCAGACTTTGATGACTATTCAGTATTATAAATATAAATACCAATCTAAAGCAAACTATGCATCCCATTAAATGCATTAAACATCATTTAAACCTCACCTTAGAAACCAGTTTTTGTGAAATTTAGTTAGGCCTAAAACTCACTTTCTAAGATAAACCAATCTTACAATTACCATATCTGAGCCTCTTAGAAAACATTTCCTAAAAAAGTATATTTAAAGAAATGGTAAAATAGACCATGGCAGAACAAAATATCACTGCTATTTTCCAAGCTCTGACACAACTTAGACCTCTGTTTTATTCGAAAAAAGGCAATGTCTTACTGAACACAGATAATTTGGTAAATGTCATCACACCCCTCAAACAGATATTTCTCAATGTAAATTTCATGATGGTCGGGGTCAAACATGATATACAAACACCAGTTAGCTATAAATGGTATATGTATGTGGCATTCCAATAAGACCAGCAACACCTCCAAATTTTAAATGAAACCAAGGTTAAAGCAAGATTCATTAATATTAATATATAACAGACATACCTTTGGAGCCAGAATTAACATAGACTTCAGAGTCAGTTCCCTGAGAAAAGCAGATGTGTCGGAGAACCCAGTAGCAACATGAGGGTAAACCTAATTATATGTGTCAATAATTATGTTAGTTTATCCTATGAAAATGAATTGTCAAGAACAGAGGAGGTAGAGAAATTGAGTACATACTTGCTCATCAACAACTTGCGGTGTTAAAGACTCTCCATACTGATCAATATGTTGGAGAAGGCCAACACGAATAGCTCGGTCATTGGAGGCAAAGAGTTTAACTATTGTTGGAAGTACCTAGATATGAATATAGAAATCCAACAAAAGAATGGGGTTGAATCCTAATTAAAAAGTGCAAATAAACTTATGCACTGTAAAAGGGAAAAGATAATGGTTTCCATGAAAGTATGAAAATATTATTTACCTTTACATTAAACTCCTCTGCTGAAAGCCAGGAACCCATTTTCAACAACGCTGTCAAAGCTGAGGCAGCAGCTGAACCAAATTCAAGGGCAGAAGCTAATAAAGGAAGTAACTGAAAATACAAAACATAAGAATTATAAAAAATTGGATAAAAAAAGTTTATCCGATCATAGTTTATTATTAGAAATTCAACAGAAATATACCTTCTTCAACACTATCTGGCGAGGAAGTTGCTCAGCTAAATTTGGAAGCTTGCGGAAGAAGGTGTCTCTCTCCACACTATCTTTCAAACTGAGAATTTCCATGAAATGTATTGTGTCTACCAGCTTATTTTGAAAATATTCTGCATATCAATTATTGAAGAAACCAAAACTATATAAAAGATAGGATTTTAATAAAATCATATCAGGAGCCCAAGTTATGACAATCTCAAAACAAGAAAGGCAGATGTTTAGATAGAATGAGTTATACAGATTAATAAAGCAAATTTTCTTTGTTGTTTGCAGGTGATCATTTTAGCACAAAATCCCCATCTAAATCTGGACAGGCTAAAATTCTTTTTTTGATTTAGAGATGCTAATATCACTATTTAAATAACCACAATTGCTTCACATACATATTACCATGACAAAATGAATCCCTCTTTCCTCCCTTTTCTTGCACAATCAATCCTCTATGCAAGAAACTAAAACAACAGAAGATTTATCCCACTAGGTGAAGTCAGCTACAAGGATTGAATGACATCATTAAGCTCAGTTGAAGACCAAATTATCAGGGATATTATTCAACGTGAGATGATAATTTTCTCGAAAATACTTCTTGGTCTCTTGCTCCCCCTTGTCAACCATCTACTCTCCTCTTAGTTGCTTCTTGTGGCCTTCTTTGCATATGTTCAAGTCAGCTTAATCAATTCATTGTCATTTTTTCTTCAATTGACCCCATACCAGTATCTCTTGGTATATTATAGTTTATACCTTGTCCTTTCTTATGTGGCCACACATCCATCTTTACAATTCATTTTTCTACTTGCACCTTTTTATGTTGTTCCTTTAAACCCCAATGTTCAATACTATAGAGTATAGTTGAATGCACAGCAGTACAGATAAAACTTCAAGCCTGATAGATAATTTGCGATCACAAATAACTCAACCTGTCTTTCTCCATTTTAATAACCCAGTTATCTGTAACATCATTAACTTACCCTCATTTTGTATCATTGATTCCAAATATTTAAACTTATAAACCCGTAACAGGACATTTTCCCTCGTTTCCACATGCAATTCATTTTCCTCTTATTTCTTGCCAAAATTGCAATTCATATGTTCTATCTCACTCCTACTAAAACAAAAACCCTTCACTTCCAAAGTATGTTTCCAAAAGTTTAAAGCTAACTTTTTCCCTTGATTCCTCAATCAAAACTATATCATCCATAGAAAAAATGCAATTAGGTATTAACTCTGTTATATTCCTGGTAAGCATATCCGAGATTAGATTAAATAAGACTTAATTACACATTTTACCACCCAATTATCATCATTCTTTTGCGAATTTTATCACTCAAATAACTTTTTGTGCATTTTACCACCAAATTTTCTATTTCTCAACATTTTACAACCCATTTTTTTTGCATGTTTACAACAAAAAAGGTAAACAAAAAATCATTATTTTTGTCTGATGTATAATCTCTCTTATACAAGTATTCATGTACGTATAGGATCCTATATAGCTTACAATATAAACCACAAAATACATGAATCCTTCAAAGAAAGATGCAAAACTACTACAATGTTAGGTGAACCATTTCCACATATGATTAAGTATAAATACATCAAGGAAAACTCACCACTGTTTTCTATAAGCTTTGATGTGTTTAATCTACGAGAGGGCAGGGAACTCAATAATCGTTGGTAATCTGGAAGCAGAGACTGTGAGACAAAAAAATAACAGAGAAGTGAAAAATGAACTTTTCAAATAATAAAACATAAAACACAACCAGCAAACTAAAATAAAATACCCTTTAATTACTATATGCAGCTATAAAAACCATGAAGGAGAATAAAATGACGCTGCTGACCTTGGGGATGGAACCAGTGTTGCGTAACTCCTCTGTCTTGCCCAACTTCAGACCAGAGAATACCTCATAAATTAGGCAGCCTATAAAATTATGATTTTTAAATATGTTAAGACATAGAAGGAAAACAGACAGCAGACAAAATTGAGTGAACCTACATATCACTCCAAACTCTAATAGTTTAAACTAAATTTTTCATGGAGATTTTATATCCTCTAATAAAACACATGAATAAATAAAAACATTCCTAATAATAAGTATATAATCTAGATGTTTTTTATTACATAGGATCAGTTCCTTATTTCTATAATTACAAAATAAACATCGAAAAACTAGTTCTTTATCTCTTAGTTTGATCCAACTCTCTTAGTTTCCTTTGTTCAAGTCCCACATTTTCCATATTATATCTTTTTCTATTTCCTATTCCTAGATAATTTTAAACCAAACTATGTCTGATGACCCTAATTAAGCAGATTATTTTCACATGACCTTGTGTAACCAGTTCCTTCTTGTCTCGTTTTTATCTAGTTTCAAAATTTGCAGAACCCCCTAGTGTAATTTCACAAACTAGAAAATAAGTTTATTTAATACTCTCAGTGGAACTACCCTAATTCTAAACGAGAACAAATTGTAAAATATATATTGGGGGTCATGTGATCAATTGACTAGTCTTGGCAGTTGGCAAGAGTAACTGAAACTTCACCCTAAGCTAGAAGCATAAATAACAGTGTTCCTCCTCCTGTGTTTATTCCTCCACTCCACTATATAAACCAATCTGCTATCACTATGAATTATTATCTGAAAGAACAGAAGGAAAAAAAAAACGTACCCATGCCCCAAGAATCAATGGCCCATGAAGGAGACTTCTTAATTGCATCCCAGTCTGATTTCGCCAACTCCATTGGTTTGTATTGTGATCCAACAAGCCATGCATATTGCTGAACAGGAAATATGAAAATTTGTGAGGGCAATCTTTGATCTCCCTATTCCATACCCTTTATTTCTAAATAAAGAAGTCCAGATCAAATCACTATAAGGGAGCATCGACAATATCAAATTTTTCACAAATCATATGGAAAGTCTTAAAGTTAGAGATGGCCAAAATGTGTGAACAGAATTAAGTCTGCAGAAGAGTTAGCATGACATGGTCATTTAAGTGTTAACATAAATTCAAATAGCAGTGCCAAACTAACAAGAAAACAATATATTGCAAACAGAAGCACGTATATACCAGCATTTGACCAGAAGATGTTTCATTACTCCCATCAAACTCAGATAGAACATCAAAAGCATGAAGCTTCCAGTCCAAAGTCGGTGTCACAACAACACTAGCCAAGCACACATTACCATGAACCTGCAGCAGAGAGAACTTGTCAAGAAATGATTAAATAAAAGAGCCAAAAGAAAGAAACTCATAAATACTCACAAGTTTACAATCATTATTCAAGAAGCTCACAGCTTTAGCTATTTGATGAAGACCCAAAGCATAATATTCATCCCTACATAGCCCAATAGCGGAGAAAACAAAACAAGTGACTACCATCGATTCCTCAATTCATGGACTAAATGATACTTGAAAGTCACTCATAAAAAGCAACAACAGAAATGGATATCACACATCGTGTGCAATTTTCTAACCTTATTCATTATATTAATAACTCTACTGATACTTGAACGTCACTCATAAAAATAAACAAAAATAGACAACCGTAAATGATCTGTATACTAATGTTTTTACATTATTATCCAGTCATAATATGGTAAGTGTGTTGATTTTTATAATAACTACCTTAAAGTCGAACTATACAAATTTCTACATTGCCAATGCCTAGAAATTGAACTCAACACATAAGGCATCACGTTACGCGGAACTATAGAACTCCACGCATGATTCTAAACCAACAATAACTCTTCACCAAAAAAACAACAATAACTCAATTGATACCTTTGTGTACCTTCAAGCCCTAACTCCTTGATTTTCTCAGATAGCGGCATCACCGGCTCAGTCACAATATATATCGTAACCTTCGGCGTACCTGCATCGTAAGTCTCAATCTCGGCGCTGTGAAGAAACGACAATATATTCGGATGCCTAACCTGAAACCAGCACCACAAAGCACTGTCAAAACCACGCAATCCACAAATCCAAGCAAAAAAACTTAAAAAATTCAAAAATTAAGAAACTCACAGTTCGAAGACGCTTGACGCCGTTGCGCGCAGCAGCTAAGTGGCCGTCCTGAGCATTGGAGCCTGAGAGAGAGAAGACGGAGACAGGAGAACCGTCGTCCTGAAATAGTGGCGTGGCAGTGTTATACAAAGGAATAACCGAATAACCACACATGAAAACATATTCATTGTACACCTAATTGAAACTCTTCGTTTCACTCTATCTCTCTGGCGTTATCTCGTCATATAAGCTATCTCTACAGGTGTAGATTAGATTTAGGTGTTCGTGAAACGTGTATTAGTGAATTGGAAGGGAATTGCGGAGATTACCTTGGAGGTGCCGCGAGAGTGAGTCCACGAGCCCCAAGCGGAAGGGAAAGGTTCGCCGATGGTGTACGGGAGATCCTTGAGGCCGGTTCCAGATCCACCAACGACCTCTTTGAGGAATTTAAACATCGTGATCGGAATCGGCAATAGCTGCGGTGGTGGTGGCGGTGGCGGTAGAGAGGGAGAGGGCGCTAATCACTGACGGTGGCTGGATCTGATCGCGTGTAGCGCGGTCCAGTGGTGCACGCGAGACCGTTAGGCAAGGTGAAACACACACCTGTTTTGTATTTGTGAAGCAGTGTTCATAGACTTAAATTTTCAGATTAATTGAAATTGGGAATATTATAATTATTATTTTTGTTTTATTCTTTAATTGTTTTTTTCACTTGTATCCTTATTTTTATAATTATTATAGTAGTAATTTGTTAAGAGTAATGAAATAAAGATATTTTTTTGTCTAAATATAGCAATAATTTGTATTTCATGGGCTCCTCGATTAGATTTGTTAACCTTCAACACTACTAAATATGCAATGAAAAGAAATAACAAACTTGATTTTAGGAAAAAGAGGTGATGTACTAGTAGCATAAACATGACTTTATTATCATCTAATAAAAAAATTATTGTGTATGGTAAGTTTTGCTCACTTTTAATAATTACTTTAAAAGTTACAATAACGATAATTTGCAAATATCCATAAAATAATTATTTGTATTTGGGTGACAAGTAAAAGTATTTTACATTAGTTTTATATTGAGAATGCATAAGCATAAAACTCTATTTGATTTGTTAGTACCTTAGTGTTTATATTTTATAGGGATCGAAAGAGAAGAGAAAATGTAGAATTTGATGTACTAGAAAACCTAAGACACAGTGAAATTTTAGATAATCAATTATAAGTAATGTATATATTTAATTATTTTAATAATTATACTATTAATATGTATTAGTATTTTAT
>Ga0123340_1001957_pt1 | contig 18025 bp, 12 predicted proteins | sample SirMexnodulemix_FD_89961 | JGI IMG/M metagenome (GOLD analysis project Ga0123340, IMG submission 89961) | Root nodule microbial communities of legume samples collected from Mexico - Siratro Mexico nodule mix | ecosystem: Host-associated > Plants > Roots > Nodule | place: Mexico: Nepantla... | reverse complement strand
TGTGCTTTAACGTTCAAATTTGTTCATAATGAAAATTATTCAAATTATTATGGAATATTTAAATGTGATTAATTGATTTTATATCACATTATGTTTTAAAGTTCAAATTTGTTCATAATGGGAATTATTCAAATTATTAATGTCAAATATAATTCCTCTATGTTATTTTAAATTATTCTGATACAAAATTAATCAAGTTTAATAAGTATAAAAATTAGAGAAATATTTTCAGTTTGAGCTCCATACATCAGAAAGTCAAGATTGCTCTGTTCAAAGGCTAGTTTCTAAACAACTATGTATAGAAGAGTAATTTCAAGTTGAATTACAAGAAACACAAAGAGAAATACATCATACAATACGTTGAATAAGTAGAGTATCTACTATTGAGTGTCTATTGTCAATCTGCTATTGAGAGCATATAGAGTTTTGGGTTGTATGAAACCATTGTGTATGATTTTGCTTGGTGGTTTTTGTTTATAGCAAATTGAGTTCAAACTTCATTCAAACCCCCCTCTTAAGCCAATTGTTCCTATAAAACAAAAGTAAAACATACATAAAAAGAAGATCGTGTGCTTCATCAACTCATGGAGGAGACTCAATACTTGTCAAATCCTCTGCTTACATGTAACACACGATCATAACAGATTTAAAACAAAGACATATATCATACAAAAGAAATGGGTAAGTTAGAGAGTTTAAAATGTAGAATCATAAATTTTAAATTTTCTATCTCAACCAAAAATACTAAAATTCATAAATTCATCAATCATTTTATACATCACACTATCCTTATCACTTTTATACAATAACACATGTTACACACACACACACAAACTCATATACTAAGACATATGACTCTACTTCCAGAAGGCTTGTGCATTGAATATGATTAAGAGATCTGCACCTGTCATATTACCCACAATGTAAGTCTGCATTGTCACAACACAAAGGGTCCATCAATCTCTCACCAATTCTCATATGATAGGGTTAATTCATATGAACTGGTACAATCAGTTCTTTTTTCACACCTTAGCCCAGTCATATAAACCTTCTTCGACTGTCACAACCTGGTAATCTTCATCTATATGATTCTAATCGACCAATAGAGTTAGGATACCTCCTCTTCTAGATAAATCAACAAACAGTGCACATTCTAATTAATCTCAACACGGGTATCTCCTTTCCTGAAGATACTATGTCTCGATCACACACCACATAGTTAACATCCTATCATACATCACAACTCATATATCTTCTATTTTCAAACCCATACATTATTCATAATTTATCATCCATCATATATTTTATAAACTTACTAATCTATATCAGCATACACTCACAAACTTTTCATCTTCATTCCAAAACCATCAATCACATATTAATCCATAATTAAATGAACAACTAGAATATGATAACCTACAAAGATTTAAGAATAACAATCCAAAAGGTTCAGGAGAAAGCAAAATGAGAATAAAGATGAAATTTTGGTCTATGCCCAACGCAATAGAATGGCATCTGACCCAACCTAACCAGCTAAAGCTCTCAAATTGCACTTAGCGCACAAAACCTGTGCCCGACGCTGGCCCACCCTAGAGCAACTGCACTGAAAAACTCCCAACACATTTGAGATGCTGCCCGACGCCATTGATATAAAAATTCAGTTTATAACCTACAAGAAATTTATTTAGATATAACCATCAACCAATCCACACCAGAATTGGATATCTATCCTTTTAACAAGAATTTCAATAACAAGCTCATTAATTCATCAAAATCACACTCAGCATGTAAATACCCAAATTTATAAAAATCTACAAATCGTTAAATTATCAATATCAATCACACAATTTCAATTCAATGTATAACAATACCTACAAGAGAGTTTGGAAGTCGTGACCATGTCACCCCCACATCCAGGTCATCTACCCGAAGATTCTATTTGAAAATAAAACTAATAATTAATAAAACATGCAACTAGCTCCCCTTACCTAATTTAAAGTAAATAACTTTTCAAAATACCTCCCTAAGCCTAGAAATCATAAAGAATCTCCTAACTTGCACCACAAAGTTTTGATCAATGGTCATACTACACCACTAAGACCATGAACTAATAGAGATCCTTACTGGTGCCTTAAATTTCATATGCAAGCTACTTTTCTAGAGTACCTAAGAACACTTGTGTCAACACCCAATTTTGTTTGGGCAAATAAAATTATTTTTCCAAATAAAAATAAAATAAAATAAAAGAATTAAAAAAAATAAGAAAATAAAACTTTTTAACATGTACTATTTAGTTTCTTTGCCATTTAAAATAAATAATTTTGACTTTATAAATAAAGTTTGATTAAATAAGAATAAAAATAGTACAAAATGTAATTTATATAAAAAAAAATGATAAAACAACAAAAAGGTGTTGTGTCTGTCTTAAAATAAATTGATGAAAAAAAATTAAATGAGTACAATTTAACAGGTTCATTTATGAAAAGGGTTTTGATCCAGTTTGATAAAAATAATAAAAAAATAGTTCTCTGAAGCCCAGTTCACTAAGAGGTTTTCTGAAGTAAAAAAATAAAATAGATGAAGTTAGTATTTACGTCTCACTTCTCAATTAATTGTGCTTGCCACATAAGCAACAGTGTTTCCAGCTCTTCACTATCCATTCACATTTTTGTAGCTTTAGTGCCCTTTCAATTCTTTTAGTTTATGCCTGATAGATTTTATCTCTTTTGATTAAGGGTTGTAAATGCACCCTTTTCAGCTCTTTGCCTTCTCTCATGCTAATTGCATTCAGCCCTTATACTTATCACATTCAGTCCTCATAGATTCCCCTAACTGTTATTTTTTTTATAATAAAATGTAACCATACAGTCTTAAAAAAGGAGTTAATATAGGAGATGGAGTAATTGATTCTTAATTAAGAAATAATGATGCTAAGTTTTACTGTGGAAGATGAATGAATTATCAAACAAATATATAAAAAATGATAAAAGCACAATGTGGGGGAGGATGACACACATGTTTTACTAAAGAGTAGCATTATACAGAAAGAACACAAAAATTAAGAAAAAAAATACTGAAAAATATCCTACACAACAAACGATCTTGCAAGAATTAGGAGATCAAATTGCTGACACAACAAACGATCTTGCAAGAATTAAGAGTTCAAATTGCTGAAAGAAGGTTTCTGTTAGCATATTACAGAAGGAAAACAAAAAGCTAGATCTTCAACGGGTATGTTTTACGATATTCTTTGAGTGGTTGTATAATCCTTGTTGTTGCTATGCATGTGTTTGTTCCATGATTATATATTTTGTTTGGCTCTGTACTAAATATAATATAATGTGTTAGTTTCTTGTATGTACCTTAATGTTAAAAAGTGGAATAAAATATTATGATTAAAAAAATTATCTAGAAAGCCGCTGCAATGTCACGGCTTCCATTAAATTCATCATGGTAATGGCTACTGTTGTAAGGACATTTTTATACTCATGGAGAAATCGTTGTTGTTGACACGGTCTCATTCTCATCAATGAAATAACCCTTTCAGAAACCAAAATCAAAACTAAATTTGATCAATATTAGGAAAATACTTAGGAATACCAAACCAACATTTTGAATACCTCAAAACCCTCAATGAAAAAAATAGAAATTCATACATAAAAAATATAACCTACAAATCTCAAATCATCCGAATTAGAAACCAACACAGAGTCAAAACCCAAGATTAACTGCAACAAAATCACCCCGAACCAGAAATCGAAATCGAAACCCAGATATTTCCCACCAAATACCAATCTAGATATTATTCCTAGAAAATCCAATCCACCAAGAATTCCCAATTCAAAAAAGTATAAAGATTTCTAAAAATAATAAAATAAGACATTTTCTAAAAAAATAAAAAAATAGTTTAACAAAACATCTTTAAAAAATATAAAATAACTCATAAAAAACTAAAACAATTATATAAAAATTTCAAATATATATATCAAACATAATCAAACAAATTTCTTAAATTAGAACTACGTGAACCCTGATTTTCTATCATTGATAGGGATACGTAGGAACAAGGTCAATCCTTGTCGGGTCCCCCAAATAAAATATAAATATTTAAATTAGAATTACGTGATCCCTGATTTTCCTTTGAAAATACGTAAGACCGAGGTCAATCCTTGTCGGGTTCAAAAAAATAAAAAAAATGAAAATTTGTCTTTTGTTTTTATTTTGTTTGCTTATTGTTCATTCTTAGTCTGCATTTTTTGTAAATATATATTTATTCTTATTTACTGTCATTACTATTTGTAGGGAAAAATAACATTTGTAAAGCCACACTTATTTCTATTCATTTAATTAAAGGTACCGTCTTAGGACGGGTGTTATGGGGGTGCTAATACCCTCCCCACACGTAACCTACTCCCGAATCTTGAATATGATTCATAGGCATTTTTATTTATTTTGGTTTTTCTATAGTTTCCCCATAATAAGCTATCGTGGCGACTCCATTATCAATTTAAACATTTTTAAAAATAAATTTAAGATCGCCCCGTCGTGATCCCGGTTGCGACAACTTGAAGATTTACTCAAAGGAAAATAAGCAGGAGATGAACTTAGTCTGTTCAAGAATCTGATCAGGCAGTCTTGCTCTACTCGACGCCAAGAGTCTAGAGATGACCTTCGATTGTCAATTTGGTGACAAATTGAACCAGAATTGTGGAGAGAAGGTAGAGGAGAAAAAGGAAATTCTATTATAGAGAGATGGTGGTTTTATAAAAAGGAAATATGAATAATTGGTTTTCTTATTTATATTAACTTTTTATTTTAACAATAAAATATTCAAATGTCATAACTGATACCACTTCTACCGTAAGACTATTTTCTAATTCCTTACATACTACTACTCTAGAGGAAATTTCTAGGATCTTACATTCTCCTCAACTACAAAAATTTTCTTCCTTGAAAATTGACCTTCTAGGATAGGTTCTATAATGGTTTTCCTCCATCTTCCAAGTTGAATTACCCACTAAGCATTCCAAAGTACAAGGCATACTCATCTCATCCAAAAACAACTTGACACAAGAAGTTGTCCTCCCAAAATCATAGCAATTACCTGATTGTAAAGTCTTAGTCCCTACAAATGCAAACAACCTCCCTTTTACTCAACGCCTGCTTTTTTCATTTCCAATTTGTTGAGAATGACTTATTGGTGTGCTCCTATTTTGGGAAGGACAGTCTCTAGCAATATGCCCCACTCGTTGACATGAATAACATCTCTCTAATTTGCCTATAACACATAACAGTTGAATGGGATCCACCACAATAAGGACGTCTAGGTCTCTTTGACTGTTGCTAATGAATCTACCATAGGGTTACTCTTGTCTCCTACTGTTGAGGTCTAGCATAGGGCTAATATTGAAGATCACCCTGTTGTCATCTTTTTTTAGAGTCTCTATGATGCAAACTCGTCTCCAAGACTATAGACAAGAATAAAGATGTCATTGAGTTATAGCCTTGATCAGGAGATTATTAAGAGATTGAGCCTAATTAGGCTTGTTTGGGCCTCTAAATAAACTTTTGAGTCCAAGTTTAAAATTTGAGAATATCACTCTAGAGATTTTGAAACCTCAATATTACAAGACTTCTACTTGTAAAAATTGTATAGAGTATTATAGATATTATTTTTGGCCTTGTATTTTGGGCCAAGTAGAATAGGATTTTGGGAATTGTATTTTGGGCCAAGTAGTGTAGAACTTTGGGCCTTGAAACCCATAAGAAAAAGTGGACAGTCACCTTTGAAAGAAGTCTCTAAGAAGGTGCCACCTAGGAAAAATGACTCCAAGAAGGCACCAAATGCTACTCCAAATAGGTGTTGCATAGGAGCTTCTTCTCCTAGCTTCTTTTGCCACTTGTCCACCTCCAAATGAAGAGTATTTGAAGCTTGGACTGCAAGCTACCTTTTTCAAATGGCATTCTCCCAATGGAGAGGATCCTCTTCACATATGGCTTGCCATTTGTCAAGCTTTTATTAGAGAATTTTTAAAAAACTTACAAGAAAAATCATATTTTAGTCTATAAATAGGAAGCTTAAGTAATTGAAATTTTAACTTTTCAATGAATAAGAATTGGAGTATTGTCCAAATGTCTCTTCTTATTCTAGAAGCTCTCTCTAGAGTAGTCTCGATTTTCATAACTCTCTAGTTTCCTCCTAAGTGTGTTGGCCTAACCTCACACATAATTCACTTCCAAATTCATCTCACATGTCCAAACAACAATTCTTCCATTGCATCTATCTTAAATAATGTCCACAACATCAAATATCCAAGAAGAAGAAAATTGAAGCATGCAATTGAAGCTAGAATTGCATCATTTGACATCAGAGCTTAGGTTCTTCAAGAGATAAGTGTTTTTTCCAATTTTTTTTGTATTTCCATGTTATTCATGAATTTTTTTTCATGTCTTGAATTGTTTTCCACCATTTAATATATTTTTTCTTTTATTTTAATTTGTTCAAACATCTTGTTTCACCTTGAACCGTCCAAAACAACAAACAATAGGTGTTCTTGATGTTCTATTTTTTTTGCAGTGATATTATTGTAATTTTGTTCATTGCAATCTGTAAAACAATTGTTTTTAGGTACTTTACAATTTATAATCTGTTCTTGTCATGCTTTAAGTAACGTGTTTCCAATTGTGTCATAAACTACATGTTTAGAAACTAGTTCATGAGGTGTTTGATAAAATGTCTATACTATGTCTTCTTTGTGATTGATGAAATGTCTAGTGTAAACTACACTTGTGTTTAGCTTCGTGTGCTTTCTTTTTATGTTTTTGAGTTCTTAATCTTATTATTAGATCATTAGCAAGTTCCTTAGAGTTAGGTTTCTATTATGTCTTGATGTTATGTTCAAACTCGTTGGATTTCTGTCGGTTTCAATTTTCCTGAAGTTGTTCTATAAATTGCACTGGTTTGGAAAATTTATTATGAACAATATATGTATCATATTGATGTGAATTTTTGTGTGAAAGCACCTTAAGATGTTGAGAAACTATAGTTAAAAAATGATATTCAAATTTGCAATAAAAAAATGAAAAAATAGCATAATCATGAATGTCAGGTGTTAAAAAATTGGTTGCTCTAATTGCTGAACATTTTTTTGTTTAACAATTGCTCAAAATTTTCTAGTGGTGTTTTTTGTGCAAATTTGTTGTGGCTTGCTTCTGTATTGTGTTGTTGAGTTAAAAAAAATTCCAAGGTCAAATTTATTATGTCTTGATGTTATGTTTAAGGTTGAATTTATTATGTCCAGATGTTATGTTCAAGGTTAAATTTTTTATGTCATGATGTTATGTTCAAACTCGTTGGATTCCTCTAGGTTTCAATTTTCCTAAAGTTGTTTTGTAAATTGCACCGATTTGGTATCATATTGATGTGAATTTTTTTGTGAAAGTACCTGAGACACTATGGTTAAAAAATCACATTCAAATTCGCAGTAGAAAAAAATGAAAAATAGCACAATCATGAATATTAGGTGCTAAAAAACTGGTTGCTCTGTTTGTTGAACGTTTTTTGGTTTAACAGTTCTAAATTTTCCAGTGTTGTTTCTTGAGCAAATTTGTTGTGACTTGCTTCTGTATTGTGTTGTTAAGTTAAAAAAAATTCAAGGTCAAATTCCTTGTAGAAAAAGTTGCATAAATCAAAGAGTCATTGTTGCCAGATTACTCTAGTTGTTATTTTTTATTTTCTATTTTTTGTAATCTACTCTAGAACTATTCCTAAGTTTTCTATTTTTGTTCCTAATTTTCTTGCTAGCTTTAATTCTTATTTTGTGTTTTTTTAAAATACTCATTCAATTTTGTTAGACACAATAATCCTCTTGAGTTTAACAATTTTTAATTTGAGTTTTTCTTGATTTTATGATTCTTGGCCTCTTGAGATGGAAAAATCCTTGGACTTGTAAATTTGTGTAGATGGTTGTCTAACATTCTTAGGTCTTAGAAAAAGAGAAGCTTATCAAAGTAGATTCCTTTTTGGAGAGTCTAAACATGTGGAAGGCTCAAAGCAAAAGTAAGGAACAATAGAATGAAAACACCAAAAGCATCAAGCAAAGCAAAAGTGGAAGAACCTTTTTGTAAATCATTGTCATAGAATTCTGTGTATTGTAATTGAAAATTAGTGAAACATTTTTGCCTCTTTTTTGTGTTCGAAAAATATACTAAAAAGCAATCTCAACTTGAATTTTGTAATAGAGAAAGTCTATTAGAAGTCAAAGCGTGTCAAGGGCCTCTAAGTGTCACTTGCACTTTCACCTAGGACATGAATAACTTTATTGGCTTTCTATATTTGTTTTACTTTTCTTGCTTTTATTTTACCTTGACATTTTACTTTTCTTAAGTCTCCATGACAACTAGGATCCAAATTTAAAAACACTTAAACGTTAGTAGACCTTCATTTGGTCTCTAGGATCATGATAGCACAAACAACTAGAAAAATTGTTTTGAAGTTTCTTTTGAGAAATAATTTGGAAGAGGACTAGAGAATACTCTGGCTAGGAAAGACTTAGTACTTAAGTTCTCCAAGTAACACACCTATTTTTCCTAGAAGTCTTTCATGTTATTTCTTGTTAGGAACTTCACTAACAACATAAAAAATTCATTTGCAAAAACTCTTTCATCACTCAATCTTTTTGTTATGTTTTCTAAAATTTTTACGAAAATCTTTTCAAACAAAAGATGAGTGATCACACTTCCTCTAATGTCCGAGTATAAGAACTAATGAGGGAGAATGGTTGATAGAGGAGTTGAGAGAAAATGAAACAAAGAAAGTTATATCAGTGGAAAAGTTAAAAACCACGTTTAATTAATACATGAAACGCCAAGATAAATCTAAGAGTAAACATGGAGAAGGGTCAAATAGGAAAAGAGAACATCCTAGAGATCCTTCTTACCAAAGAGAACAAGGGAGGTGCAGTAATCCTTGTTATAGTAATTTCTATCCATCAGCCCCTAAACATCATCATAAGTGTAGAACTCCAACCAATCCCAAGGAGCCCAAGGTCGATCTTTTCCATTTCGATGAAAAAGACAATGCTGAAAATATTTAGCTAGGAGTGGCTGCAATTCGAAAGAATAATTGTTTGTACTTCGTAGTAGTCTGCTTAGAGAAACTTGACCGGTTGGTTAAAAATTAGATGTTGTTTGTGCTATCAAACAAATAAACATAAAATACTGCATAAATGCTTTTATTCATCTCTTTGTACATTGCATGTAATTTTCTTGTAACTAACTTGAGAAGGTGAAAGTTTTTTCAAACCAAGTTTGTGAAAATATTTATTAGTTCGGACGATACTTGCGAAAAGGTGTGAAAATTTTTGAAACACAATCCAATCATCCCTTCTTGTGTTTTCCTCTTTCTTTCAGTAAATAAGAAGCAATGTTCACTACCTCTACCCAAAAGTGTTTTGGTATGGAATTTTCACAAAGCATGATTCTCGCCATCTTTAGAGAGTTCTATTTTTACTTTCCCAAAAACCATTATGTTGATTTGTTCTCGATGAAGATAAATTGAGATGTATGTCCTAAATCACAAAACTTTTGAAACTTCCATTTTCAAACTCTGTTCCATAGTCACTTCTGATGCTCGAGATGCAAAAAACCCTAATTCGTCTATACTCTTTCGTAGAATATTTCAAACACATGAAAAGACTCACTTTTGTGAGTAGGAAAATAAACTCATGTATATCTGGAGTAATCATCAACGATGGTCAGGCCATATTTCTTTCCTCCTAGACTTAAATTTCTAGCTAGTCTGAATAGATCCATATTTAGAAGTCTTAAGGGTCTAGTGGTGGAAACACATTTTTTAGGTTTGAAATAGCTTTTTAATTGTTTCCCTTTCTAACGTTGTTCATAAAGAATATGGGTTTCCCAAGAGAGATTGAGCAATCCTCTTAAAGGGGTTTTCCTTATAAAGCATTGAAGAATATTTTAAGTTTAAATGCCCTACCTTCTTGTGCCACAACCATCTCTCATGTTCTCTAGTGAGTAAGCAGGTGACCTTCTGCCTACTAAGTGTTAGGACATTAGATGGTCTAAAATTAGTTGGATGATCTAATACCCTTTGGATAATATTATGATACAAGAGTCTATGAGTTTTGATGATAACAAATGCTATAAGATGAGATAAGGTTTCTATCGAAAATAATAATTATACAAATTTACTCATTAGATGAACTAGGATTAAACTTGTCTGACGATTAAGCAAGTACTAGATGCTCTCAAATAATAAAATCAACTAGAAGATACCATCAAGATATATATATCAGACTAAATAATCAACATAATCTCACTATGAAAATACTATGGTAAGAAGCATTAGAAGATTTAAATATTGAACGTGATAGATGATCCAATAATGCAAGATCTTTGTAGACAAATTAATCAATCAAGACACACTAGACTATCTCTTGATTATCATTGTACTGAATGCTTATAAAGACTATACGATATCATCAATTCAACATGAAAAATGATCCAAAAGATTAAACGACCCTATAACACTAGAAAACTTTGTAAGACATTGTCAAAAATACACCATAATAGATACTATCCACATGATGAACATATTAGATGATCTTGTCATTGTATACATGCTAGATGATCAAGTCTTCATACTCCCTATAGACGTTTTGACGTGACATGGAGTCTCTAAACTCAGTGCTTACATTCTATAATTATTTTCTAATAATTTGAAAATGTTTTCAAAACTTCTATGGATAAAATTAACTCATCAAGCCTCTTTAGAAACAAGTATTATTATGCCTCTCCATGTACGAGTTTCAATACCTCTCCAGATAACGAGTATTCAACACCTCTCTAGACAATGAGTATTCAACACCGCTCCAGGTAAACCAAATCCTAATCTCCCCCAAAGATTAAGACCTCTAAATAATGAGAAAAAACAGTCTTAATAGAGAGAACAAATTAAGCTCATAGGGTAAACTTCACAAGATGAGGGATTTACAAGGTTTAACACACAACTCTTCTTCTAATCGCTATTAAATAATAAATATGATCAATGAAACTCACTCTCAATATTTCTCTTCTATTCCTTCATGTGTTCCTTGTCATCGTTTTTCTTCAACTTTAATGGTATTTATATAGCTTTTGAAATGATGACCTTTTTAGTTTGTATCTTCTCAAAATGACAACTTTTGCACTGATGAATATCTTTTGAATATTCTTGATTGTTCAATTATTTTGGAAGACATTCCTTTTTTGTTCAAATTTAAACGTTGAGAATTGACATATTAATTTCTTTCTATATGAGTCTTGTTCTTCTCTTTGTTTCTTGTTCTTTCAGATGCTATATATGGAAACTTTATTTTTGATAAAATCTTCACATCTTTACCACATTTATGATGTAATGACTTAGAAATTTGTCTTTAGAGTAGAAGTGGTAAAATTTGACTTTAATATTTTATCAATAAACTAAAAAATAATTTTATAAAAAAAGCTAATAGTCAAGTTTCACTTTCACAAAACTACCATATCTCTAGAAATTTGTTGTCCTTTTTCTCACTGCCTTCTCTCTAAAGTTATGCTTCCATCCTTCTTTAGTTTGATGATCGGAGGTCACCACTAGACTCATAGCGTTGAGGAGAGCAGTGTGATCGGTCAGATTTTTGAACATAGTAAGTTCAAGTTTTGCCCCTCTTCCTTATAGTCAATCTTAAGTAAATCATTCATCTATGATAACAGTACTTGCATGTGTCCTCTAAGTTATCAGGCAGAGTCTCTGCTGGTTTAGTGTCATAGTGTTGTAGTCTAAAATGAGTTGTATTCATTTGTTGTGCAGGTTTGAAATGTTTTACTTACTAGAATGAAATTTGAATGTTTAAATTGATGATTAGTTGATAAAAATCTTAGAAATTAGTGATTGTGAACCTAAGCATGTTATAGGTGTTCATTAAGAGTTATATGTGAATTGTAGAGTACCTAAATTGAAAAGTTGGATGAGCAAGGAATAAGAATTTGATTGGAAACTCATGAATGAGTTATAAGGGTGAGAATCACAATGTTATTAGGATTTGTTAAATGAATTGTATGACAGTTTGAGAAAATTTGAAAGTATCATGATGCTTGGAAATTGGTAAGTTATAGGTATGCATTGTATGTTGGTTGAAGAAGTTTGGAAAGTAGTGTAGATATGTTGTTCTCTGGAAAAATAAAGCGATAGCAGATTTTCACTTAAGTGAGGATATCCTTGCTTAAGCGAAAATAGTACTGAAACTAGAGTGCTATCGGGACCATCTTCGCTCAAGCGAGAGTATTTTCTGTCAAGCGAGGAGGATTCTCGCTCAAGGTAATTTTTTTTTTTTTTTTTGTTCTTTTTCTTTCTTTCCCGTTGTGATTGTTTCATTGTTTTGTAATGAAATTTGTGGATTTGATAGAAAGATTGATTTCATGATTGACATTTAATAGTATTAATTATTATGTAATACTTGAGATATTTGAAATTTGGATTGAAGACTGTATGAATGAAGTTTAATGGTAATCTGGACATAGTATTTTCAGGAAAGGTGATATTGTGGCCAGATTGTTAGGAGGTGCATTGTCTAAGGATTTGAGCCTGTGTATCCTTGTGAACTGACAATGGAAAGGAGTATCCTGACTTTACTGATAGGTCAGAATCATATAGGTGAAAACCATCAAGTGGTGAGAGTCGAAGGAGGTGGGTGATTGTGGTTTGAAATATAGCCAGGCAGAAAAAACCATATGGATTAACTTGGTCATATGAAGTATGATGAGAGATTATGGACCCTTTTGTGTTGTGGTTGTACGAACTCACATTGGGAAGTAGTATGACAAGTGCAGGCCTTTAAGTCTGATTTAGTGCATGATATTTTGGAAGTAGAGTCAAGTGTCGATTTTGTGTGTGTCAGTTGAGTCTTAAAATTGATGATTTTGAATGTAATGTCTTTGTTGAGTTATGATGTATAATGTCATAGACCTTTCATTGTTAATATATTAGCTTACCCTTTTGTGTTACATGTTGTTTATTTTGTTTGAAATTCTATGATGATCTTGTATTACATGTGAGCAGATGATTTGACAGGTCATAGATCTCCTCAGTGAGTATAGTGAATGGAAGACTATAGTTGTAATATGTAGATTTTTTTTTCAGGATACTCATATGTATAAATTTATATATTTGCAAAGCCCTATGAAAAGGGATATGTTTTGTAATACTTTATCTTTATATGTTATGTAGTATTATACATATATGTGTATTTATAGATATATCTCTTTAAGATTGTGGTTTTGGGTTGTTACATATGAGCCTCTTGAATTCCTTCTTTCCTTATTGCAATTTGAATGTTGAGCTCTCCACTTGATCTTTCCATATTTTTTGTTATTCATTCTTATTCATCGTAATTGACAAAAGGAAAATTCTTTGTTTCTTGATTGTATAACTTTTATCCTCAATGCATTTGAATTCTTTCTATTTCTTTGATTTTAGAAGCTTTGGTTCTTTCTCTAAAAATGTTTTGAGCAATTCTTTCCTCGTAGCTTCATCTTTGTCTGTCAATTGCTTGAAAAGAAAACTTGATACTTTCTTTCCTCTTTGATTTAAATATTTTTCTGTTTTTGTTGCACTATGCATATCATCTTTCCATATATCATGTGTATGTGTTTCTTCTTCAACTCTTTTGATGCTTGAATAAGAGATATTTGCTTTGGTGTATCTTATGTGTCTTTCAGTATTGTAATCCATCTTGGAAATAATTTGAATGTGATTGATATTTTGTAATTTGTATATAAGTACTCGAGTCAATTATTATATAATCACTTAGATATCTTTGAACAATAATCTCTTAAATTTTATAACTATAAAAACTTTCTATTTTAGGGATTAATGTAATTTCCAAACTTTATAAGTCTGTTTAAAATTTAAATGTTGAAGCAAATCAGACTTGAATAAAATCCAATCATATTAAAATATATTTTGAATTTCATTTAATACCAAAATATGTGAGGTTATCTACTTAGAAAAAAATCAATAGCATATTTTGACTTTAAATGTTGATTTATATTAATTAATACTTTCAAAAAAAAAAGTTCTGGAATCATTTGAAAAATATTAGAGAGCAATAATAAAATGTAACTATTAAGTTTTTTAGAGACTCCCTCATGTAAATATGAAAATGTTGATCAATTCATCTGATACACTCAAGAATTGGTTTCATTTATCATGAAGATTGACTAGATCAACTTATCCTTTTTGGTCTTTAAATAGAGTCCAGCAAATTCATCTAACATAACCACATGCTCTAGGTTCGTGTGATATGACTTTGCATTGTCAATTCATCAATTGAGTTTGGATCGTCTATCCAGTGTATTGGCCAATGCGTTGTTTATTAGGATATCGTCCAGTCTTTGTGGTCATCCAATATCAATAGATCTCTTAAATACACCATGCTTAATGGGTTTGTTTGTCAAGATCTTCTACATACTATAAGATTATAGTTTCATCTTGGTTGTGTATCACCTTGACTCTTATAATACGTCTAGTACGTTTTAGCTCAATCTGTAACAATGAAACCATCTTGGAACGTTCGTCTCGCCAATGTATGCTGGTGGTATTAGATTGTTCGATAGTTTTAATCCTTCGTCTAATGAATCTTTAGTTATGTCTCCATACTTATTAAGTTGGTTACCTTTAAGATATCTTACAATATTTTTTATTATCAAAAGTCATATGATTCATTTATTGTGAGATCATCTAAGGGATATTATATCGTATAATGACTTAACAAACTTGTTTTATGAAAGCTCTCATGTGGTTTCCTTAAAGGGACTGTACGTAGCCCTGGCTGTAGGGTGAACTAGTATAGATATATATCTACTTCTCTATACTCTATACCTTTGATTTGATTTTAGTTTGTGATTTGAGTTAGGCTTCATTCAACCCCTCCTTCTGGAGCCAACTGAACCTCCACTAAGATTTATCAGATCAATTCTTTTTTTGGCTATGAAGATGGTCTGGCCATTAGACAATGAAACTATACACTATTTTTCCACATATAAAACATTTATAATGGATATGAGGGAAGATATTCTTACAACTCCAATACCTAAAATCTTACCTTTTCTAGCTCTCCTGAAGGCTACCTTGTCGGCTTCATATTTTTGGAGGTTTATGAATATAGACTTTGTGCTCTTCATGCATCGTGAGCATCCCTTGTCCATGAACCAACTTAGTTCCCGACCTTTTCCCATATAACATATCTTTAATAGGAATTATGAGATTTTTGGGTACCAAAATCTTCTTTGGTCCTCTACCATTAGTCTTAGGAGTTTTTCTTCCATGTCTACATTTGGCATTAAGGTGTCTGGGTTTGCCATAATAAGAGCTAAACCCCTTTTCTTATTGGAAAACTTTATCTTATGATCTTTCTTTCCTTGAAGATAATAACCAAGATCAAACTTATAATATGCATGTATTGAGGTTATACATAAATATTTAGAGCTATAATGCTCTCAACAAATTTCTAAAAGTCATGCTTACAACATGTTTCTTTTTATTGCAAAACTTTTATTTTCTTAGCCCCTTTTGAGTCTAAACAAAAGATAATATCTTTATACTGGTTGTAACTTAATCTCTTTTAAGCCTTTCATTTTCTAAACCTAGGGCGTTAAACCTTTATTTTAATTTAAGATACTTCTCAAAGATGAAGTTATGATAACATTGATTATTATCTTATTTTGGAACCAATTTTTATAATAAAATCAACTCTTTATAGACCCTGCTTATTTTTATATTTTATTAGGTTTTTGTTAATTATTGATTACAGAAATATGAGAACGGAAAGTTACACTAATTGCTCTTATTTTGCCTAAAAAGTTAACAGGAAGAACTGAATTCAGAAGAATAGGAATGAAACCTGTGAATAAGGATGTAAAAGAGGAAGTTAATGCATGGTCGTTGATCCAAACCCTAGAAGGACTGAGCCCAGCTACACAAAACCCGAAGGCAAAAACATTAAGTCATGCCTAACACTACCAGAGTTGGGCCAATTGCCAATTGGGCATGGACCTCTACAGAGAAGTTGACCCCGATGCCATGAATTTGGGTCGGGCATGAACATAATTGAAAATCTATTTAAAGACTGTTTGTATTAGGGTTAGGGCATCATTTTGCAATCTAAATCTGAATTGAAATACCTAATGAAAGCTTGTATCTAGGAATAGAGCATGATTCATTTGTTATCTTAAACATTTGTGCAAAAGCAAGTCTGTTTTAGTTAATGATCAAAGAACCTATGGTTAATATCAAAGCTTAGGCTCATTCACCTAAGGAATTAGAGTTTCGGTATTATTGTGAGTTGACATTTACATTCGGGAGGAAAGAAGGTAATTATTTTTATACATGAGAGTGAGGTATTATGAAGTCTAACCCTAACAATTTCATCTCATCGACCCTTAACCTTTTTCTACAATCCAAGATTTGATAAAAATCCATAAAAATAGTTAATTTTTTTTCATGATTTTATTTTCTCACGCAACACACCAAACTATGAAATTATTCTTTAGTCTAATTTTAATTTAATTGTGAGTATTTCCACGTATTTCACTAGTCCTTTGAGAAAAAACAATATTTATTACTTGTTACATTTGCGACTGGTGCACTTGCCATTTGAAGCAAAATTTAGGCTAACAAGTTACAACTAGTAAGGAGATACTTATAAGACAAAACATTTTCCTTATTTTCATTAGACAATGAAAATGATGAGTCTGATGTAGTATGAAATAAAGAGTTAGGGTTAGATAGTACCTCTTCTATATTTACCATTAAATAGAGGTTAATGTTCTTATCTGCATTAGAACCTGACCCTAAGTTTGTGTCCTCTCAAGTTGCCATCAAACTTTTCTTTGTTAATTTGTTCCAACTTCTTACACTCGAAGGGGGTGATTTCTTGTGAGGCTTCATCCTCTTTCTATATGTATGATCTCTCTTTCTTCCTAGTAGAAAACCTTGTGTTTCCTTGTCCTTTATATTTGAGTAGTTGCTTAAAATGTCGTACAATAGAGATATTTGTTCATCAGTGGAGTAATCTGACTCAACTTTAGATATCTCTGCTTACTCTTTTAAAACTTTGAAAGGTTTAGTTTACTTTCGTTTGGTAGGTGTTTCATTGACCTTTACCTTGAGCCCTCAGTCTATTGAAGTGGAAGCTTCTTTCTAGATTCTATCTTGAAGGTGCACCTCATGCACTTTCAAGATTCCGAGGAACTCTTCTCACATAAGCTTTTTAAGATCTCTAGCCTCGGCGATGGTCATTGTCTTGGGCTCTTAGGATCTTGAGCTTGTTGACCAGTAACTTTAAATTGATTTGGGACTTAGAGAAGCTTTATCCGAGAGCTTCCAGTTCGTTTAGCAATAGTTGCATCCTCCTAATATCATATATCCTTTCACCATCCTTCATTGTGAATGACTCATACTGTCTTGTGAGGGTGGCAATTTTTTTGAGTTGCACGTCCTTATTTTCCTCATAGTTGATAATTAAGGAGTCCTAGATCTCCTTGACTATCACTATAAGAAATTCTCAATTTACCTACGAATTTATCACTATCACTACAAGAAATTCTTGATTTATTCGTAGGTCAATTTAGAATTATCTATAAATTTTACCTTTGAATTTATTTCCTATAAAAAAATTTGTAGGTAATTACTTACGTATAAAAATTTGTAGATAAATTTGGCATTGACTATACATTTTACCTCCATATCTGTTACCTATAGAAAAATTCCTAGGTAAATTACCTACTAAAAAATTCCTAGGTAATACCTACGGACCCAAATTCATAGGTAATACCTACGGATTTTTCTATAGATAACATTAATAATTAATTTTATGTACATTATTATTATTAACATTATTAATATTATTAATAATAATAATAAGAATATTATTTTTATTAGTATTATTTTCAATATTATTAATAATATTATTAATAGTAATAATAATAT
>Ga0123340_1001954_pt1 | contig 18035 bp, 13 predicted proteins | sample SirMexnodulemix_FD_89961 | JGI IMG/M metagenome (GOLD analysis project Ga0123340, IMG submission 89961) | Root nodule microbial communities of legume samples collected from Mexico - Siratro Mexico nodule mix | ecosystem: Host-associated > Plants > Roots > Nodule | place: Mexico: Nepantla... | reverse complement strand
TATATATATATATATATATATAATTGTACTCGCACCTCTTTTACATGTGCATTTTATTCCACCATGAGTAATTTTAATTTTGTGACGAATTTGATTCTCTACTTACGAATTTGTTTTGTTGAAAAATTATTTTTTTAATGGTTCGTGATATGGCACTATGGCCGACACAGGGAGCTAAGTCTGCATTTGGATAGATGAACTTAGTTAATGTCATATCATATAAGTTTATTTAACCATTAAAATTATTAAGAATTGTAAACCTTAGGTATTGCTTCAAAGAAAAATTAAAAAGAACTATTTATCAAAATATTTTTTTTTATCAAATTTATTGACTATAAAATTGTCTAACTTTACTACCGTAATGATAATTTTTTAATAAATAATAAATTTCATAACTTTTCTTAATCCTAACAAAATAATTAAAAGATTTTTATTTTATAAGTTTTCAATTCGATTTGTAACAAATGTATACATCTAAGCAAATTAAATATTAGGAAAAGGGAATAAACATAAATAATAAGAGAAAAAAAGGCATTCTTTCGAAATTTGAACCTAGAACAAAATTCTTCTCATAATAAAAATTATTTTTGATTGAAATATTTTGTTTGCAATAATAATAGAAACATGGTTAATGAAATTAGAAACTTATGTTTCTGACCAAGGGATATGGAGACCCTTTTAACTAGAAACACTCAATATTTGTTTCTTAGAAATTATTCTTATATTTTTTTTAATGGACATGAAGAATGAGCGACTAAACGAGTTGAGATAATGTTTACAAGATTGCGGTCTTTCAATCTTGGGTTATAAGACTAAATAAAGAGATTGAAATACGTATTGCTAGAATACGATTTATGTATTTTGATGAATAAAAAAAATACTTACATGTCAAAGTAAAAAAATAAATCAAACATAAAAATAAAATAAAATTACATACCGTTAAGTCCAATTAAATTCTTACATTTAACAATGGAGCACATATTCAACCTAATGTACAAATATCTCTTTGCACTTGTAAAATGCGAAAAAAATTGCCCCTCTTCCATGCTTTTCCCTGATCTTTCTTTACAAAGTACCATCTGAAATGAAATTTTTATTATGACGTAATTAAGGAAAAAATAAATAAATAAATAAGGCACGGATTAAGCATGCACATAAGATGAACGTAGGTTGCTATATTTATCGTGGTTCTTTCCTCATTTAACGACCCAGTTACCCTCCGCTACCTTTTCGGAATCCTTTTTCTCTCTTCCTTTGTGATTTTCCGATAAAGTTTCGTTTTTATTGTGCCATCATGATCTGCGGGGTTCTTTGGTGATTGCATGGTAACGAAAGAGGAAAGGAAAGAGCAAAGATGAGCAGCGATTTCTATCGACTGGCAGTTTCATCCCACTTCAGCAGTTTCCCGAAATCCTTCTCTCTGCGAAAGAAAGTGCCATGGTGGTACCAAATCCTAAACCCTCGATCAAAGTTCGTGGCCAAATGGAACCGCACCTTCCTCTACGTCTGCATTGCAGCGCTCTTCCTGGACCCTCTCTACTTCTATTTCCCCATCACGGGGGACAAGGCCTGCATGCAGACCGACATCGTCCTCGGAGTCTTCGTCACCTTCTCGCGCACGGTCGCCGACCTCTTCTTCCTCTTCCACATGGTGCTCAAGTTCCGCACAGCCTACATTGCTCCCACCTCTCGCGTTTATGGCCGCAAAGAACTCGTCACCGACCCTCGTATTATTGCCTCACGCTACCTCAAATCTGATTTCATCATTGATCTCCTTGCAACCCTTCCTCTTCCTCAGGTAATTATTTTCATTACGAATGTAAAGTGATATTTTATGTTATTAAAATTCAAGTGATAATAATCATGGATTGTTGTTGCCTTTGATGAGTTTTCCATAACAACTATATTGTAGTCACAGTTTCAACTGTAGATCTTAATTTAAAATCATGGTTTAAAGGTTTGTGTGGATTATAATATTGTGTTTCTTGTACTTGAAGCACGAGGGAGCTGCATTCGTTAAAACCAACATCAAACAACGTGCATTATAAAAGGAAAAAGTTGCTATGTTTAGATTGCGTAAAGGTGAAAAGAATAGAGAAATAGAGAGGGAAAAAAGAGAACAGATGACTCGCAGATGTAAGAAATAAAGAGAAAGATCAAAAAAGAAAAAAAGAGATGAACGAGAATTGGATAGAAACAAGATAATAACCTAGTTTTGGTTGAAGCGAAGAAATCGGGCACAAAATGGATAGAAACAAAAACTTACAGGTTATTTGATCCTTTTGAATTTTTAGAAAGGGTATTTGATATAATATTTTTCTTGTGCATGCAATTGCAGATAGTGGTCTGGTTCGTGATTCCGGCGGTGAAACATTCTACGGTGGCTCATGTAAACCACACCCTGTCCTTGATTGTGCTCATTCAGTTTATTCCTAGGTTGTTTCAGATTTTTCCTCTGCAACGGAGAATTTTGAAGACTAGTGGACTTATTGCCAAAACTGCCTTGGCAGGAGCCTTATACAATCTTGGTTCCTACATGCTCGCCAGCCATGTAACTATTCATACATTCTACTACATTTCTTGTTATCAATTTCCATTAAGAGAAATGCTAAAGGAAATGATTGTGTAATAAATAGATAAAGCTTATTACTTACTTAATTTTTAATAATTATATAAAAAATATGTTTCTTTATATTTTGAAATATTGTGGTCAGTGCAGGTTTTAGGAGCTTCGTGGTACGTGACATCAATTCAGAGACAGTACGAGTGTTGGATAATAACTTGCAGAAAGGAGATGAACAGAACGCACTCCCCGTCTTGTAATCCTTCGTTTCTGGACTGTGCTACCATCGACCACCGCGAAAGGCAAGCTTGGTTCAAACGCACCAGAGTTCTAAGCGATTGCGACGCCCTCAATGACAAAAACGAGTTTCAATTTGGACTCTTCGCTGATGCTTTTACTGACCACGTTTCCTCGTCAAGATTCATCCAGAAATACTTTTACTGCCTCTGGTGGGGTTTGAAGAATCTGAGGTACATTCACCTTCCCTTTAGTTTACTTTTAACGTATTCGATGTTAAATATAATTTTGGTTTGAAATTGAAGACATCATTAGGGTTCTCTAGTTTTGAACCCCTTTTCCCATGTGCAGTTCATACGGACAAAATCTTCAGACTAGCACTTACAGTGGTGAAACATTGTTTTCGAGTTTCATATGCATAGCAGGTCTAATCCTGTTCGCGCATCTCATCGGTAACATGCAGGTAAAAAAATATTACAAACCCTAACTTCCACCACACTTTTAATAAAACAAAAAATGTTTGAAACTGCATGCTAACAATGCGGGTTGATTTTTGGTTTTATCGAAAAAAGAATTATCTGCAATCTTCAACTGCAAGAGTTGAAGAGTGGAGACTTAAACAAAAGGATACAGAAGAGTGGATGAATCACCGGCAGCTTCCGCCAGAACTGCAACAACGTGTTCGAAGGTTTGTTCAATATAAATGGCTGGCCACCCGAGGAGTCGACGAAGAAGCCATTTTGCGTGCTTTGCCTTTGGATCTCCGCCGCCAGATTCAGAGGCATCTCTGTCTTGACATCGTTCGTCGGGTAAGTATCTTCTTATCAAAGTTTGCGTGAAAATGGAGAAGGAGCCCTAATTGTGGTAGTGCTGATTGTTTCAGGTTCCATTTTTCGGTCAAATGGATGACCAGCTTCTGGACGCAATATGCGAGAGGCTGGTGTCGTCGCTGAACACGAAGGACACGTACATCGTTCGAGAAGGCGATCCGGTGAGGGAGATGCTATTCATCATCAGAGGGCAGATGGAGAGCTCCACCACGGACGGCGGCAGAACAGGGTTCTACAACTCCATCACCCTCCGCCCGGGCGACTTCTGCGGCGAGGAGTTGCTGACGTGGGCCCTCATGCTCTCCTCGAGCCTCAACCTCCCCTCCTCCACTCGCACCGTGAAGACCCTCACCGAAGTGGAGGCCTTCGCGCTCCGGGCCGAAGACCTCAAGTTCGTGGCCAGCCAGTTCAAGCGGCTCCACAGCAAGAAGCTGCAGCACGCCTTCCGGTACTATTCGCACCAGTGGCGGGCCTGGGGTGCGCACTTCATCCAGGCGGCGTGGCGGCGGCACCGGAAGAGGAAGCTGGCCATGGAGCTGCTGGAGAAGGAGAACCTGTTGGACAGCAATGTGATGGAGATAGAAGATGATGATGATGGCGATGGAGGTGGTGGGGGTGAGAGTTCGAGTGCGCAAAGTGTGGGCCATTTTCAGAATCTTGGAGCCACCGTTTTGGCTTCTAAGTTCGCTGCCAACACCAGAAAAGGAAAAGGAAAAGGAAAGATTAAGAAGGTCAAAATTAATCTTCCTGATTCTGATAGTTTGAAGATGCCCAAGATGTTCAAGCCCACTGAACCCGATTTCTCCACTTTGCGTGATTAGCTCAGAGTATATAAATACATTAGTCAAACATTCATTAGTTTTTCTCTGTATATATCTATTTGAACAGAAACAAAAACAATAATTTTTTTAATCATAGAATCGTATTTGTAAGAATTTAAATTATATTTGTAGGAATTAAAATATATATATATATATATATATAATTTTAAAAATAATTATATTTCCATTACATTCAATCATTTTCTTCATTCATATCTCAATGGGTTATTTACCTTTGGGCAAGCATCATTTCTCATCTAGACGCTGTTGCAACCTCTGGAAAATTTTCAGTACATCCTTCTATTTTTTAGTGACTAAAAGTACACGTGCTTTCTCTCGGTTTCTTGAATTACTGAAATTACTTGGAAGATAATGAGGTGTAATTACTTTCGTAAATTAGTTTAACTATTTTTATGTTTAATTATTTACGTCCGCATGTAATTCGCCTTTTTTTTTTTAGTGTATTTAGATTTAACGTGTCATTTCTTATTTCTTATTCTTGAAACGCTTTTTTCTATTCATTAAAGTATCAATCATAACATTACTTTTTAATTCATTCTAAAATTTTCACTTGTGAGAAATGATTTTACTTTATATTCTCTCTGTCCCTAAACAAATTTTTTGATCGTAAAATTCTCATCAATTCAAGATCTTGAGAAATTAGTGGAGAAAAGATTGTTTTGGACCAATCAAAACTTGGTTTTTTAAGCGAAAGCATTTGTATTTAAATTTTCATTATTTTTTTTTCTCCTTCTCAAGTGAGTGTGAATGTGTTCAAAAACAGGTAGTTGCTAGTGTAGGATTAAGTTTTTGGAAGCTTATATGATTTATTTGAATTGTTGAAAGCAATCATAAATAATTTTTTAGATAAGAACATGCTTCAATCCAAACAAGGAAAGTTAATATTTCTTCTACATCATGTGATGTTTGTTTTGAATATATGGATTGTAAAAAAATTGGATAATATATAAATCCTATGAAGTTTGGATTTAGAATTGGTAGCTTATATTTATATTATAGTTGCTATAACTACAAAACTAGCATCTTAGAGCCAATATCTTCATAATGATAAAAAATATTGAATATATCAAGTTATTACATATGTGTTTGGTTGTTTGGATATTATCATTCAAGTTTAGATAACTTAATGTTAGATCTAATTTTAGAATGTAACACTTAAACAATGTGTAAATATTGTGTTAACAACTTTAAATTGCTCTTAGTCACTCAAGCTAGGGAATATTAGCTCAAGTAATGGTCTAGTAACTTAAGTGAGAAAGAAATAAAGAGAATTCTCTCTTTTCTAAAAGCAAATCAAATGCTTTGGAGAGGATGCTGGCTCAAGGTGTTTTAAATGCTTAAGCATGAGAGAGACAATATACACATGACTTGGATAAGTGTTATAGTATGACCTCAAGCGTCCTAATGTACTGGGAAAGTGATGAGAAAATATGATTTAAGATTTTCTTTTGTAATTCTTATTATGTATTTTAATTAAGTGGTTGAATGATCACATAGAAAAAGAAGACTACAAGAAGATAAATCATTCATATTCTCATGTGAGAAATATTGATACATTCAGTAGGAAATCAAAACAACTAATGAAGATTAATTACTAGTGGGTATTAGGATTAATATAGAATCTAGAAGGTCTTAGGTATTTTGGCCTATAAAATGATGTACTCCAAAATGTAATGGGAGATGAATTATAGAATAGAATTGAGTTTTTCTCTTTGAGAAATTATGGTGTTCTGATTTAGAAGAACTCAAATTTGATATTCAGTGACATTTTTTTATTTTTAAATTATTTTCTATTTATTCATGGCAGGTACTAATGCTAAAGTTACTCCCCAATTCAATGCAAGTCACAAATTGTTTATTGATGATTTTGTTTCACAAATAGAGAGGAAATTCAAGGATAACTTTGAAAAAGGAAGAAAAAGAAAGAGCAAAAATATAAAGATAAAGAGAGAATGTTTGATGAGTATTGGAATAGACACGCTATAATTGTGATGATAGAAAGATAGATGGAGAAAAACAAAAACAAAAAGCTAGTAGAAAAAAAAAATTAGTGAAGAAAAAGAAAATAAAGAGAAGGAGTTGAGAGAAAAAGAAAATAAAGAGAAGGAGTTGAAAGAAAAAGAAATTAAGGAGAAAAATACAAAAGAAAAGAGAAAAGAAGAAATAAATGAAAAAAAAGTGAAAAAGGAAGGAAAAAATAATTATAATTATTTCTTTTATGATTGTGCAGGGATGTTGTTGTTTCCTCCATTCAACAATGTGGGGAAGAGTTTTAATGAAAAATATCAATAACACATCATTTGGTATCAATCAATCAGTCATGTTTACAAGGATTCTTTATTATGTTTCTCTTGGAAGAAGTATACTCATGACATTCAAGGATGAATGTCCTTGAAGAAGGAGGGAATGATATGATCTTTAGGGGATAAATCTGATTTAAGATTTTCTTTTGTAATTTTTATTATGTATTTTAATTAAGTGGTTGAATGATCACATGAAAAAAAAAGACTACAAGAAGATGAGTCATTCATAATTCATATTCTCATGTGAGAAATACTGATACATATTCAGTGGGAAATCAAACAACTAATGAAGATTAATTACTAGTGGGTATTAGAGAAATACTGATACATTCAGTGGGAAATCAAAACAACTGGCCTGTGGCTGATCAACTTATCAGGAAGTTTTCTAAAACTGGTTGGATTATTTCCAATGAATGATTATCACTCAAGCTTTTGCTATAATGCTTTAAGGTTGTAGTTCGCTCCATCGATGAGAATATTGTTTATGTTGAGGAGGTCTATTAGAGCAAAAGTCCACACCCTAAGATTTTAATTAAGTGCTGAAAACAACCAAATATAAAACATGATCATGCTTTGTCTTTAAGAGATAATTCAGTTCAACAAACAAATCATGTAAGATGTAAGTGTTCAGTTTCACAAACGATAAGACACTATGCAGTCTTAATATACATTTAATCTTAATATACATTTAATAAGGCACACTACACTCATAGTTTATGCTAACCTTATATTGCTCGAATATCTATATACTTACATTCGTCTCCCAAAGAGATCCATTCAAGATCAAGTGTAAGTCAACTTCAAGATCTCTAGGAGTTTGAGCTTAAAGTTACTTTTCTTCAACAATTTCATAATACTAGCATTGACAACACTAGAAAGACTATCTGTTTCACACAACTGTGCACATTCAACTATTGGGAGGTTAAGAGAAAGAAAAAAAGTATTTAATGTTACATGAAGTATATTTAATGTGGATCATACACTATGAATCTCGGTTCAAATGTCAAATGGACATTAAGAAGAGTTAGAGTTGCTTAACGACCAAAAACGGGATTTACAACACTTACTTTCTTCAAAGCCTATATAAATCAATTCGAGAAGAAGAAGAAAAGAGATAGAGAGAGAGAAAGACTATGTTGTACAGTGCTGAAACGGTATTCAAATTTGTTGGTGTTCAATTAACTAACTAGAAGAGTGTAAAAATATTATATACGTCAATAGAGGATATCTCTCTCTAGTGAGTAACATATGTAATCTCTTAAATACTATTAAGACAATCTCTATATCTTAACAAGGAGTGACTCTTTAGTAAAAGAATACTCGATTATTAGTCATGAGTACCTGTTGTTCAAAAAATACTCATTTAAGTCATGAATGACTTATAGAAAAGTACTTGTTTAAGCGAGAAATGTATTGTGAAATAATACTTGTTAACTCACAAGTAACTTATGATTAGGCGAGAAGTGACCTGTGAAAAGATAGTTGGTTAAGCTAGAATAACTTGTAAAATAATATTTAGTTAAGTCACAAGTGACTTATAAAAGAATATTTAGTTAAAAAAAAATAACTTATGTAAAGAATAAATTAAGAAGCCAAAAATAAATAAACGTCAAAACAATATTTCAAATGTTAAATAAAAATAATTATGATTCGAAATAATATATAGTAGTTAGCTATATTATTTTCAATAAAAGAGTTTTTTATTGTTATAATTTTTTTATTTTATATATTTTAATAACTTTTAAATAATAAAATGTGTACTTTCCTGTTATCGATTCACCATACTAGACTCGTCAATATGAAAAACCCATTAAATAGGTTATTAGGTAAAAAAAAAAAATTATGATTTAAATTTAATTGAACTTTTTTCTGAATTACAAAAGAATTTATTTTATAAAATAATAATTATATTCTGAAATTATAATAATATTTTTTTAAATAAGTACAGCTATGAATGTTTGTATTGGTTTATATAAAAGTCATTATACGTATAATTTAAATTTAATAATGTAACTTAAATTTTTAAGTTAAATATTTGATTTTTTATTTTTATTTATCTAACTTTATTTATTTATTTTATTTCAGAGCTTTTGTTATTAGCGAGTGCTCTTCCTTGAACAAATATACGCACTTAGGGTTTCGAAATCACTGCGATTCAGGTTTATCCATGGCGACCGAACCAAAAGCTGCCACCGACGACGTCAAGATCGATCTTTTTGAAGACGATGATGAATTTGAAGAGTTTGAAATCGATGAAGGTAAATCATAGTAATCTTATCCTTTCTGTCGATTCCCAACGCAGTTCTCTTTGCCTCTGTTTGAATTTCAATTTTTGTTTATTTGCCCCAATTCTTTTTACCATGTTTTTATCTTTTAAATCGATCTCAATTCTTGGCCTCTTGCAAACCGAATTTTTGATTGGAAAAGTTGTTGTAGTCCGATTATCACTTTAATTGTCGTTTCCTTTTTCTTCTATGTTCATCTGCTACATATGTTCTTTTTACTGTTAAAATGAACTCAAACTACATTTTTTTTTGTGTAAGATTGGAAACAGTCAACGGAATGATACAAACTCCAAGTTTAATAAATACTGAATTACTAAACACCACATCTAGCTGATTCTTTTTATAGAAATTTAATTTATTGGTTATTTTTCTCCGATCATTAGACACTTGAGTTGAGATAATAAACACAGTGGACCTAATACATGTTTTATGCAGTTCCTAATAGTTAATAGCATTTCGCACTGTTTACTGTATTGCTTTGCTGTTGGGAGTAATCCTTCCTTATTGTAAATTGCATTTTTCCATTAATTGAAGAAAAAGAAATTTGCTAGTGAAGCTTGTGTGTTGCCATGTCCTTGGTATTCCACGCTATTCTGGCTCATTTCTTTGAATCCAGTGGTATATACCGATTCACAAAATCTTTCTTCTTTTTAATGTGTTTTTCTACTTGTTGTTTTAATATCTTTCAGTTACAAAACAACAAAAAGTAGACCCAAAGATCCGTCACCTACCTATCCTTGCCTTACTCAAGTCTAACTGGACATATACACAGACAGAATCAAAGAGAGTACACTTATTTAAGTGTCATAAACCTAGAAATTCACATGAGGTAGGATTCACCCATCTGTATTGGGTGGGGCTCCGTGGAATAACTAATTGAAGGATCATGATGCACTTCAACTACAAGCCTGAATTAATGACCATTTTTAATCCTTAAGCCTAGCAGAACTATAAGTATTCCAAGGTAGTCCCAGTTGTAAGATACCTCTCAAGTAGTTGGAGCTTATTAATAGTGTCCATGTAGGAAACCTCAACCAAAACTCTGTTATGTAGGATGGTGACAATCTGTTAGTTTGCCCCTGCTTCAATTTTCTTTTGTCCATTCAAACCCATCATAATGTCTTCACCCAAGAAACCATATTTCATCTTACCAGCAATTAGATCCTCCATCTTCACACCGTGTCACAAAGCTGTTTGAATTTCTGTCGCAAAGCAACACCACCTACAACCCATATCACGAACCTATCCCTTTGTCTTTTCCCATTCTCTGGTAGTAGTATTTCATTTGCTTTCCTTGCCTTTTCTTCATTAGGTGTTCAGGCAGTTTTCCTCGTGTATAGCAAATATGGGTTTATTCAAGTAGCCACTGTGTATTGGGCTGAATCTTTCTGTCATTTAAAGATTCATCTGCAATACATCACGCAAAACACACTTCAGATTGGTTGATGTTCATTTATTCTTATCTATAGATGTATAGATAGCATGGTGTGTGTTTCTGAGCAGAAGAAGTTTACTTAAATTTATAGATTGATCGCTTGGGAAGGCTACTAAACCTTTTGACTAAAAATTCCTTTCCATGTCGGAAGTAATATTGCTCAGATTTGTATTAACAGAAGCAATGGGTGAGAAAGATGGACTGGATGAAATTTGTTTACAGAAAATTTCAGGGGCTGTATCCTAGAAACCACCCACCCATTTTATGTTCTGTTTTATTTATAAAATGTACTGAATATGGACTATAACACATGGCATTATAGTCTACCTTCCAAACAATACTTCAGTACATCCCAACGAGGCCTTATTCTGTCATTAGATAGCTCGTCATGTGGTTGATCCCGTTTCTCATTTGTAATAAACACTTGTCTCCGGATATATTGTTTCTATTGATGGTATTTGGAAGTTCTTTGGGTATAGAGAATGCTAATTCAACATTTGTTTGGGGTTTTGGTGTCATTCTAATGTTTCTTCTTTGCACTGCACTTTATTGTTTTACGCTTCCAGAGTGGGATGACAAGGAGGAAGGGAAAGATGTGACTCAACAGTGGGAGGATGATTGGGATGACGATGATGTTAGTGATGATTTTTCTCTTCAGTTAAGAAGGGAGTTGGAGAGCAACACTGATAAGAATTAAAGCACCCGAGACTTGGGTACTTGAGCTCCTGGAAGGAGATGAACACTATGCCTTGTTGTTATGAAGGCAATGTAAGAACATATGGACATAATTTTCTATTCTTTCCTGAATATGTGTTTAGAAGTTATTGAGTGCTTGTACATTTATCGAATTCTGCATTAGTAGGTGGAGTATGGCTTCCAAAGTTGACTTACAACCTTGAATTCTTCGTTCTTATTTTCATTTTGGGGTTGGGTAGGCGTGCTATTTCTGTGAACCATTCCTAGTTGCACGTTCTCCATTTTCTTGTTGCCCCCCGGGTTCCAATTAGGAACTTCCTAGCCGAAAAATCAATGTAAAGCCTGAAAACAACAGACTAATCAAGGAAGCGTTTTGCAGATTACTTGATCAAATACTTAAAGAAAGGTAGAATTCTGTTCAATAACCTTAAATAAGTTTTGTTTAAACGCTCCCGAAGTTTGACATTTGTTCATTGGACAAAAATCGATATGTTTGATTGTGATTTAGTTTTCTTTTTTTAATCTGAACCAAACTATGACGAACTTGTATTTCTGGGATTTTAGATTATAGATTTCCTAAGATAACTTGTAAATCACCTATTGATGATTATTAGTTAAATTGTTTTAGTCTAATTTGTCGAGGACGTGTAAAGGAAAATGAAGAAATTATTATTCAGTTTACGAAGAAAGTATTTGATAACATTTATCGGACTAAATCAATCTGAACTGTTTGGTTTTGATTTTTTTTTTCTCTTACGAAATTGGATTTCTTTCTAAAGAACAAACGCCTTCCTCAAGCATGATTACTTAAAAGGTTTTAAAGATTATCATGTTTCGACATTCTCTGAATATGAAAACTTGAAAGAGTTTTAAAGCCAAGATAATTCTGAATCTCTATTAAAAGCCTAAATTGAAATCTTTTTATTTGATCTAAACGAAAGGATATTAATAACGCAGAAGCCTAATTTTTTTAAAATAACTAAGTAACCAAGTCTTTATAAGAAAAACAAAACTCTTTTTATTTGCTATGTTGAATTATTCTTTGTATAAAAAAAATCTCTTTAATCTGTGTGTGGGTCGACACTTCTCAAATAGAAATATTGTGACTTTGTATCCTACAAATATAGTTGGGTACTTTGATTTAAGTATATGATTATATAATTAATAGGTAGCGTTAGTGTAAACTTTAAATTTGTGACATTTTTTATGTAGATTATTTTAGTCCGATTCACATAACTTACGGACTAAAATGAGCGTAGTCCACCAAGAATGTGAACTCCCATACCACCATCTCAAGCTAATTACATAAAAAATTCTTTATAATTTAAATTAAAGCATTCAATGATTTTAAACGTTATTTATTTACTATCTATAATATGTTGGATTGTAGATGAAGTATACAAATATTTATAGAGCGAAAAAAACACGAAAGAACCAACTAAGATCAAACAATATTGATAACAAAAAATTGGATGTTATTATTTAACGTTGAATTCACTTTCTATTTAGATGTTTGTTAGATTAGAACTGATTTTTTAAACTATTGAAGCATGCTTAATTAAAAATAATAATTTTTAGTACTTTTAAGATCTAAACCAAACTCACACAAAATATTAACTTCATCTCTAATTAAAAAATAATAAATTTATGAGTTTTTCTTATATGTTACTGAATCTTTTTATTCTTACAAAAATCTTTCAACCGTTCAAATTGCAAAAGTATTATTCCGTAACAAGTTGATGGTCTCATCTTTATATGAATACAAGCTGATTCATCATTGAGCCGTCTAATTAGGTTCTTCACCTTAGCAACACCTTCATATTTTATACTTATAATGAATACGATGGACCAAATTTTACCAACTCTTCTTAAGACGCTCCCTTGAAATATTCTTCTACACCCCTAGCATAGTTTTTCCAATTATTTGTTGTTGGCTCTTCTCATATCAATGAATTTGATTTTCCCCTTGCTTTGTTGATTTAAGTGGGTGAAGAATATTTTTCTATAAACTTTTGCGCCGTGTCTGCATCCGTTGATCTACCGTTGCTGCGAATAGAAGCTGTAGATTGAAGGAGATCCACATGATTTGTTTATCAATGATTGACATGACTTTCCTGTTCCAAGTTGAATAAAAAAGCACGAGATCTAAATAAAACAACACCTTTGAAAAATAGCAAATTACACATTTAAAACGTTTTAGTAAAGTTAATACTAGATGTTTCTTTAGGGAAATTATTAGATGAATTGAAATAAGAAAATAAGTCTGAGATACTCATATTTTGCAAAATAACGTGGTATCAAATTAAATTTTTAGAGGTATTTTCGAAGTTATCACCTACTAACATATTTCTTATAAATTATACATATTGCCTAAGATGACTAGGATAGAAGACAATGAATGATTTATCTACCAATGAGCATAGTGGGGACGATAAACCAAAGAATATTGCAGATTTTTACTGAATAGTTGTTGCTAAGAGCGTTTTATGTCTATGTACAATTCCCTAAGACAAAGACAAATGATAATGATAATGATTTATCTCTGTACTAGTAGTATATTGACAGCATAACAAAAAAGTCTTGGCAATAGGTATTGCAATTATCCACGGAATATTTGGAAAGAGCATTATCTATTATAATATCATGAACAGTCAGTAAGACAAAGATAAGATAATGATTAATCTACCACATTACAAGATCCAGAATGGCCAAAAATCTGAAGATAACAGTGTACATTCAAGTACCAGAACCACATCATAGTAAGAGTCCAAACCAAAAAATATAATGAAACAACCAGTAACAGGCAAAGGAACTTGTCTTGTATCAATTTGATAAGATAGCAAGAAAAAAGATAAAGAAAACATTCACTGTTTCGTTATTTGTTCACATTCTTTGGACTCAAAATCTGTCCAAGATACCCAGCTGTCCGGAAGGATAAGCATTTCACATAAACCAACCAATAAAAAAAGATTAGCTCATGATTCAACAATGAAATTATTGTGTTAATCTAACAATTAGAGCTAAAATATGAAACACTCAAATTTAAGCTTTGCAGTTAGTTTCCCATGAAAAAATAAAAATTATCTTGAAGTAGCTTAAATTTAGATACAAATCATGAATCTGCATTTACAACAAGTGGGAAAGCAGACAAAAGGAATATCTAGTGATGTTATTACATCCTACACAAAGGCAAATTTGGGCACAAATTCACCTAACCAGACACAAGAAGAAAGATCATAACTTTGAATAGGTCTATGTTGTTACAATTTCTAGATTCTCAGAAACATCATTTTGGTGTTCTCTTAGTGAAAGAACCCATGTTCTACAAATGGGACAAATGGGTGTGTGGAGAATCCAGGAATCTATACAGTGCAGATGGAAGGTGTGGTTGCAATTGGGTAACAACCTGCACACATCACCAACCTTGAAACTCTCCAAGCAAACAGCACAATCCACGAGGCTGCACCCTCTTCTCTCTGCTGCTGCTGCCTCCTCGTACACAAAGCAAGGAAGGTTTTTGAGGTCACCAATGTTGTCTCCACCCAACATTCTTTTCGTTCTGTTCGTGTTCTGCCCCTGTTCTGTAACTTCATTGTTGTCCCCTCTGAAGGCTCTCCCCACGATGCAGACATGGATAATCACCAAAATCGCTATCCCCACAAACAATATGATCAAAGAAATCACAATCTCCATCACAATAATCTTGCCTGGTTTTCACTCACTGGGTACCCAACCTTTTTGTTTTCCTTCGAACTTGGAAGGGTCAGATTCTGATAAAATATGTTTTCTCCCTAAAGACAACAAATTAAAACTCGGGTCAAACAACCACCGATTGCAGCAACGCTGAACCACTGGTAGCTTTCATCACAGCGCATATTATATATATTAAAAAAAAATACTGTTTAATATTTATCATAATATATAGCCTGAAGAAGTGAGAAAATTAATGAGAAGAGTTGGAATAATTACTATCAATAGAAAAAATAGCAATCAGAAAACTGATTTTTTTTCTTTCTAATTGTCATCTATAGTGTGAAGACCCCATTCACTTACTTAAGCTCACTAGAATCCAAAACAGAGGTAGAGAAGATGATAACAATGAGAATATGGACTTGGTGATTGCTTTTACTGTGTTACAGTGAGATAAGTTCCTTCTAGAATTGAGTAAAATATGGAAGATGGAATATAAAAAAATTTGAGAAGATTTGAATCACACTTTGTATATCAAGAAAAATTGAAACTTGAGATATGTAAATTATGACTGAGAAAATTCAGAAGAACCTCAAGAGAAATCTGACTTGATAGAGATTCGAAAGAGAAAATGGATGAAGTGGGTATTAGAAGAAGTCAATTTAATGATAGTTACAAGCATAGATTCAAAGGACCATGACACACATCCAAGTTATCAAGTTTTAGGAGTGATATGAAATTGATCAAAATTTGAGAATTTTTCAAATATTTACTATCACTGTATATATAATAGGATTAACACCCTTTTAAACAAAAATACATTTGTAAAACACTTGTGTAAAAACACTCTCATGTTGTATTGCAATGTATATCTTGAATCCTTTATCCTTTGTCTCTTTTTAATTAAGGTCGTCTCTTTTCTTTTAAATTCTTTTTAATCTCGCATACCCATTGCTACTCTTTTTTATTAATTATATTATGTGAAGTTTTTATTATAAAAGTTTAATACATTACATAAATTCTTTTATAATAAGAAATTAAAAATATAAAATGTGTTTATTATCATTGTTAATTGGTGATCAAGTTGTTTAGGGAAACATAACTACCATAATTATTTTTTTAAATCCATATATACGATTTCAAAAATACTTGTTTATAAAACTATTAAAAAAGAAATCATAAACTGAAATTTAAAATTTGCTAACCACTAATTAAGAATTCATTTTTCATATCAAACAAACAAATTGAAAAGTTTGGTGGAACAAGCATTTATTTTAATTTTTATTCTAACAATAATAATATACTATCACGTTGAATGGAGTGTAATACTGACGTATTCAACTATTTTTGTGTTAAATGTCATTAGTTCAATAACAAATTTACTAAAAACAATGTTGTTGAATCTTTTGGTAATGATTCAAGTGAAACTAACTCTACCATTTTAATGTTACCTCTACAATAGGGTAAGAACATTAAGTCAAAAATATCTTTAGAGAAAGTCACCTTATCAAAGTACCAAATAATAATGTTAGATAATAATTCTAGATCAGAAATCAATGGTATTCAAAATTTGATTTATATTCACGTTAGAAGGCTTGAAGTTGATAATATAAATAATAGTATTTCCAGTACAACTTTAAAGATATTTATACAACAAATTAATCATAGTAATTTTGAAATGATCGATATGTTGCTCAATGAATGACCATTGAACACGGTCTTTCGATATCAACAATAATTGATAATTTTATAATATTAACTAATCAAATGGATATAATAGGTTATGATTTGGCTTTAACTCAAGATGAAAATAATTTAGGAATGGATGATGAAGCTCATCAAGAGAAAAAACCTAATATAATACTTAGATGGCAAATGTAGATGCTTTATTAAATCAAATAATGCTTGATTGGGGCTTGAATAAAATTTGGATAGTAATTATTTAACTTTTGAACAAATTAACTAGCATAGGATAAATAATGTTATTGAACAGTTTCTAAATCAACAGGAATTAAGTTAGAAAACATAAATCAACAATACTTTGTTTTTCCAATTCCAAATGTAGTTTTAAGGGTTGAATTACCTCAAGGTTATAAAGAACCCAAATTAATAAGTTTGTATGATATGAAACATGTAATTAGGTATCAAATCAAGTGTAAGGATATAACAATAGATAAACATTAAAAAGTAAAATATTTTTCAATTTAGTTGACTTAAAAATGTTTTTACTTGGTTTAGAATGTTAACTCTAATTTGATCCATAATTGAAATCAATTAAAAAGGAATATTCCCCTAATTATGTAGGGTTTAAAGTTCAAGGAAATCTTATCAATTTAATGCATAATAAGACATACCATAATGAGAATATAAAAGATTACTTTAATTGATTTGGACAAATGAAACAAGGTGTTATACACAAATTCCTAAACATGAATTAATAAGAATGGAGTTGTCCAAAGATATTAGTAAATCAATACTTAAGAAATATGACTCCATTAGGAGATAAAGTTAGGAGAATCGAATAAATTATTCATGAAAAGAAAGATTTAAAAGGTTTGAGAAATATTCAAGAAAAGAAAAAATGTTTCTTTTATAGATATTCAGTCGATGGTAAAGTATGAAAATCAAAAGAAAAATATATTATACCAAAGATTTGATAAAAGGTTGACCCATTATCTTTATAAATTATTATCTGCCTAAGAGATACATTGTGAGTTACAAATCCATATAATTTTGATGTTAATAAGTTAACATTTTTTTTTTATAGTTATCTCTTAATCTTGAATTTTTATGAATAAAAGAATGATTCTTTATATAATGTATGTTTTTAAAAATCATTATGTCAAAAACATTTATTAAACTATAATAAATTTGCTCATGACTAGAGTAAAACTAGAGTATGAGATATAGAAAATAAAAAAAGTTTGAATGACACCTTGCATCTCAAGAAAAAGTGAAACTTGAAATATATAAATCATAAAATCTTATCTCAGTATGAGTATGATAAAGTTCAAACATAACTTTAAGGAATAATTGACTTGATGGAGATTAAAGACAAGTGAAGATTAGAATAAGTGAGACAATAATAATTAAAAACGTAACGAATTTTTCAATGGATCATATAAAATTCATGAAAATTATATATATATATATA
>Ga0123340_1001946_pt1 | contig 18057 bp, 7 predicted proteins | sample SirMexnodulemix_FD_89961 | JGI IMG/M metagenome (GOLD analysis project Ga0123340, IMG submission 89961) | Root nodule microbial communities of legume samples collected from Mexico - Siratro Mexico nodule mix | ecosystem: Host-associated > Plants > Roots > Nodule | place: Mexico: Nepantla... | reverse complement strand
TCCCTCTCCATCTCCACCCCCTCCCTATTACTATAAATCACCTCCACCACCATCTTCATCCCCGCCACCTCCTTACTATTACAAATCTCCTCCACCACCATCCCCGTCACCTCCACCTCCTTACTATTACAAATCTCCTCCACCACCAACCTCGCACCCTCCTCCTCCTTACCATTACGCGAGTCCCCCACCACCCTCTCCATCTCCTCCCCCACCATACCATTACACATCACCACCTCCTCCCTCCCCAGCTCCCGCTCCTAAATACATTTACAAATCACCTCCTCCACCGGTAAAATCGCCGCCACCTCCAGTTTACATTTACGCTTCCCCACCTCCACCTGTCTACAAATAAGCTCCGAATGGGGAAGCACCACTCATCATAAATCATGTAAGTTTACGATCGTTACTTCCTTACATTCAGAAAAAAAAAATCCAATGCCTTTACATGTTTAAATTTTAGTAATGAAATTTGCTGTTTAATTTCTTACAGATTCTTGCTTTCATTGAGGAATAAAGACAATCTTCATTTAGAGCCAAGTGATCTCTCTTCCTATTTAAGTTTTTTGAATAAAAGTCTGAAGGTGTCTTCTCTGCTCTTCAACACTCCTCATTCAGACCCGATTCATTCTATCTGTTTGATGGTCGTTCGTCTTGCACCTCCCAATCTTATTGTGTTCGAAAATGACTGACAGATCAGAACAAGAGATCATGTAAATGACAAGTGAAAGTGGAAAGTGTAGCACACTTTTAATTTATTTGTTCATAGATTAATTGCCCTTGTCTGATTGGTTTTCATTTATGCGGCATTTTCGCATTGTACCATGTCGTGTTTGCGATAAGAGTATTATTATATTAGAAATAAAGCATCACATTCACTTTTTGTTCAAAGTTAATCCTCTTTCAAATTGCTAGTATTTATGGCTACCAAGTTTCAATAGCTCCAATATTTGTGAGAGTCTTCTAAACACTTTTAATATAGGAAAAAATAAATCGGTAATAAAGTTTTTAGTCCTTTTCAAATTAACTTGTAAACAAATTAAAAATGAAAACCATTGATTTTATTAGGGTTTACTCTCGGAGTGTCCAACTAAATCTTAAATTTTATTTATTCAAATAAATAAAATACTCAACAATAACTAATCACAACCGTAGAAGTGAACTGCGCATAAACTTTAACTATAGCACTTTTGCAGTTTTCCCACACATCCTTTGTCTTGATTTGAAGATCACAGACTTAGAGTGCTGTTGTTCTAACCAGATCTCATATAAGCACAATCGGATGAAATAATTTTATCATTTTGGTGAAACTAATCTTTCGGCTTTTTAATTATTCTAGTGTAATTTTGTTTTGAAATTTTCAAAAGAAATTAAAAATTTTACAGCCATGTTTGAGTTGTGTCTTATTTACACGACTTTTAAAGTTGTGTACAATTTTAGTTTAAACTTGAAATTAAGAATAGAAGTTATGTTATGGTCTCATGACTTCGATATTAAATTGTAAATGAAAGAAGTGATTCTCACTTAACACCACTCTAATTAACATATAACTATTTTGTATTTTGGAAAAGTCATAAATATGAAAGACGTCGTTTGTGGTTGTTCTATACAATAGAAATTGTGTACATAAAGTATAAAGTATGACTTCTATGTAATATAAAAATAACCCAAATCGTCAACGAGTGACAACTTCAATTGTTTTTATATTGTGCTTTATATAATGAAGTCGTGAAATCTAACGACTTCAGATATATTGTTGATATATATCTTTATAACTAAAATGTAGACTTGATTTATTTTTACTAAGAATAAAGTGAAAACAGGGGGTAATATATTGATTGTATCTTTGGAACCTTATTTCTTGAGAAGGGTTGCAGATTGAACCGAAAGTAGTTGTCCATAAGTAAAATAAAGCATTATAGTCATTCACATTTTTTTACTATCTAGAGTTTGACAATTCCATATTTTGGGGACGTGTCTCCTTAACACATGTGCCTTAACACTCCATCATTTTGCACCTTAGGAGTAATAGATTTCTACCAAAACTTCCAATAATAGATTTCTATCAAAACTTGCAATTGGTGGAACATTTTCTCTCTTATATATTATCATTGCTTATTCCTCATATGCATAATGGTGCCTATTCACAACATTTAATGGTGGTGTTTTTCTATGTTTTTTTAACGCAAAGCATGTGATATGGAACCATGTTAATGCTTTATTGAAGTGGTGAAGTAGTGATTTACATAATTACGTATGATAAGCTTATGGGGAAAGGCCATCTAATTTAACATGACTTCAGTATAACATAAAAACGATTAAACTTGTCAATTTAGGCTTTAGGCATGACTTCAGTTGTTTTTATGTTGAATTAAAGTCATACTCTATCTAACAACTTCTATATAGAAAATTCACAAAAAAAAAATACTTTTTATATTCACAATTTATCAAAAAAAACGTAATGATTATATGTTAACTAAAGGTGTGTATACTCAGAACGACTTTTTCATTTACAATTTTACATCGAAATTATAAAAACATAAACCACTTGTGTTCTTGATTTCATGTCCGAAATCATATTTAACTAACACAACTTTCTTTACATACTTTCCTTATATGAAGTCGTGCACATGGGATATAACTTACTCGTTGTTGTAAAATTTTTAATTTTGCCCTAATTTTGGTAATTTCAAAAAGAAATTACACTGAAATGGTTAAAAGGCCACACTTTCATGGTAGATATGTATGTGATGTCCAAATTTTTCTTCTAATCCTAGGGTAAACAAGCCTACCATCATTCTAATTACACACAACTAATTTGGTAAACGTAGTTTTGAGTACAGCCTCACACTACTTCGTAAGCAACACAATCCAATGAGCTTTATCAACGTCAAAGAAAAAAAAAGACAGACAACAATTACTTGAGGCACTTAGCATTGGATCACAAATCTTGTCACATCCAGAAAGAAACATTTTATCGAATACTTTTATTGTCATATCAAGGTTTTTTCGACCCTAAATAAATATTTAATATTGGTTGAAAAATATAACTTTAAGCCTGTGGTATCAATCCCTCTTATATAAGCTAGTGAGAGTACTATTTAAATTCATCCCTCATTATTATGACTTTTTAAGTTAATTTTGTTTAGTTTAACACTACAAACTAATTAATTAATATTTAATAATTTTAATCGTTTGATTACTTATTTATCATTTTAGAATATAAATACTTATCAACAATATTCAAGATAATATCAACATAAACGCAACCTTAATGAATCGTCTCGACCATGTATAATATAAAAAAAGTCATTTTCAATTAAAAAACAAGTTTTTAAGATATTTGTTAATGCAAAATTGATATAACTTAAGGATATGGACTAATACTAATTTAGCAAACTTTCTTTTAACATAGAAAACAATTAGATTGGATTAAAGTTAAATTTTTGCGTTTCTTTAAATTCAATTTAACTTAATTTACTCTTATACGTGTTTGATTTAATAATTGGGTTGTATATTATATTTCTTTTTAAATTGTTAGTTTAAAATATTTAAAAATAAATAAAATATATTATTTAATATTTAAAATGTATATTAAAGTAAATTAAATAATATTTATATTATTATTATCATTTAATAATTTTAATTGAATTAAGAAAAACTCAAATTAAATTAAATAAGTTTAAGCTGAATTTAATCCAACTAAAAAGTTTCAACTAAATTTATTTAGATTAAAGTTATTTGATCTAATAAACAACCGTAATAACATTAAGTAACTCGACAGAGTCTTGCTAGAGAGAAAAAAAATTGAAAAATATAGTGAAACAAAAGTAACAATATCAATATTGTTTAGCTAACATACTATAATAATCATCCCACTTTTGTATTAATATCAATTTTACTAAACCCGGACTTATTAATGCACCCAACAATATACTTATTTAAGGCTTGTAATAATAGTTGAAAAATTATAATTAAAAATATGTTAAATAATATAAAAAATATATATAATATCGTAATTTTTACATATTTTAACAATATATATATATATATATAATTTATGTCGTATTTATTGATTTCAATAAAAGTTTATATATGTAATGTTTTCTTTGGACTAACCCTCAATCTCTCGTCCTAACTTACTTTCAAAAAAGTATCTTAACTGAGAATTAATTTCATTAAATAAAAAAAATTTCAAGTTAAGATTTCGATCATGTATATGGATATTTAATTACATGTTTATACATAGAATAAAATAACTATAATTGACGGAAAAATCATTTGAACGATCCATAAATAAAAAAGTAAAAAAAAGAAATGACTGAACCTAATATTAATTAAATTAATTTAATCTTGTAAAGGAGCTAGGGATCCTTGATCTCTAGCAGAATCGTATTGGTATTATTACGAAGCTATGTATATGACTTGAAGTTCCATTTCAGACTCTGTTGCTTATTCTTCCACTTCGAGGTTTAAGCGCCACTCTCTCTCTCTCTCTCTCCTTGTCGCCGCCGCAGCTGCAACCTCAACTTTTGTGGTAACCAAAAGCAGAATGAATGGCCGCTCGAGGCTTTCCCTCTTCTACGCGTTCTTCAGAACCCGACACCCTTTTCGCCAATCACCAATTGCCCCCTTCACTTCATCGACCCGCCTTGCGTCCACCTCAAAGTTTCAATCTTTTTCCTCCGTCCAGAGCACCCACTTCGCGATTCGGCATAATCCAAGGAGTTTCAGTAGTGGGTCGGGCGAGTTGGACCACACCAAGGAGGTGGACACCATCAACCTTAAGTTTGCAGAGGCGAGGGAAGAGATAGAGATGGCGTTGGAGTCCAAAGACACTGTTTATTTCAACGAGGAAGCTGAGTGTGCGCGCGACGCCGTCAATGAGGTTTTGGGCATGTTCGAGGGGTTGTTGGCCAAGTTGCCGGAGAAAGAAAGAGGGGCTTTGCAGAGGTCTATGGGTCTCAAGATTGAACAATTGAAGGCTGAACTTGCACAATTGGATGAGTAAGAGGTTTTGGTCTTTGATGGTTGTCACTTGTGCCCAGCATTTTTTTAACAATGTGTGGCTGGTTGAATACCTTTAAGGTGTTTCATTGGCTGTAGTTTGGAATAATAAATGCATTTGAAGCCAAGCCAACTCTTCGTGACTTATTTGTGAGGACTGACTATTGTTGTTCTTTTCATTTAAGGGGATGTTACGTTTTGTTGTACCAACTATTGGATTTTGTGATAGTATGAGGAAACTATGTTGAGGTGCTTATAAGATATTAGGAAACTGAAAGTAACAATCAATAATCTTGTCTTTGTTTACTGTTGTTTGCACTTCTCTCATCCTCTGCTAGATACTCGTTGTTCTGCTTATTTTAGCTGTGGGATGAAAATTTGGATAATCTGCTTCCAAGTTAGAACATGTCAGCATTTTATACTTTATACCATCTATCTTAATGTAGTTTTTTAATATTTTTAGAAAGTGGCACATTACATACTACTAATAAATGGCAAAACATTTCTCAAGCCTTGAGTCTTCACTTCACACTTCCACTTGTAGTTGTTTAGTTAGTTGCTACATAACTGATTCAAAGTGATGATTACCATACAGACAGTTGGAGTGAATGAATTGTATTTATATTCAGAAGTTGTTAGTCTGGTGCTATTCTTATATGCATAGCTTAACTGAGACATCTCTGCATCCTTTATAAGGTTTAGTTAGTCCCTTAATATTATCATAAAGAAAGAGGAGTGTGACTAACGTGAAATCTTAATCTCACTTGTGTTGTCATTCCCTAAAGCAATAAAGTGAATAAACCACACCTGCTTACTACAGATAGGCTTTATGGCCAAAGGAGTTCTTGTATCTAATTTCTGTTGATTTTGGCAATGCTAATTCAACTGCCTTAAATCATGGATAATTGGTGGTTGTGAACTTTTTTCTTTAGCGTAATTTCATGTGTTTGATGGCTAATAATACAAAGAAAGCAACATGTTTAGTAAGTCATAATTGTTAGTAGGAAGAGATACTGCTCTTGATAATCTTCTTTCCTTCTTTCTCAGTTAGCTTTGTTTCTATTGCAAGACATATTCCTTGGAGAAAATAAACAAATAATATCCTAATTTGAAAACTATTCTTTTAATTTATTTCTTACTTGGATTATCTGTTTGAGCCTAATGTGTAGAATAAATTTTTTCTGGGAAACTTGAGAGCTAATCCTAGGATGTTATGAATATTTATGGTCAACTTGAATAAATTGTCTCCCATGGTCTAAATTAAAAAATGAATACGTATTCAATTTATATGTGAACCATATTTCACAATAGCTGCACTACTGGAGTCCCTTTTGCTGTTTAAATAACTATTTCATAGGTCTTGTTTTGGGATTCAAATGAACCAGAAAATTCTCAATGTCGAAAATTTTATGCAGAAAATGTTTATCTTATCTGTGGCTGCTCAAAATACCAGGCCCGCGCTCGAATGTGTAGGTTTCTCTAGTAGACTGCAACTTTATTGAGCATGATACGGATGGAGGCCATCCACCCTTAGAAACTTCAAAACTTTTTAAGTTAGAAGAAATTCCAATATAGTAACAACATTAGGATGAAGAATATAATTGTCTGGGAATAGAGTTATAATTTTTATGAGAGTTATTAATTGGCTGCCTTATCTCAGGGTGAAAGGTGATGGTGAGCCATTGAATGTCTACAAATATGGCCTTGGATTGGAAGTGAGGTTGATTTCGTTGTTCTCTGGAATTGTGTGATGTGACAAAGCTTCTAAAGGTGCATTTTTTTAAGAGGAGTGTTATGTAGTACGAAAATCGTAAGTATGAATTCACACGAATTTAAAAATATCCAATCAACATATTACATAACCGTCCAACAAATAAAATGAGAGAATTGACTCCAATAAGTTCACACTACTTCAGGATTGTGTGGGTTCATATATATTTCATATTAATTATCATTTTCCTTCTTTTAAAGATACAATAATACTAATTGGGTGTTTTATTTTTTTTACATAAAGACTAACTGACTGTTGATTTCCAATTGGACAATCTAAAAGTCTTTTCTTAAGAAAAAAAATAACTCCCTGATCATGCAATTAAGAAAGGACAAAAAGAGAATTTTCATACTTATAGGGGGCTCAAAAGAAATTTATGGAGACACAGAAGGAAATGGTCACTCCTTCGTTATGGATTTGAAGGCATAAACTTCTACACATGTTCAAGTATGTTGTTTTTTAGACAACGATTATAGGTTGTTCTATGGTTAGTATATAAGAGGAAAGCTTGTAGCAGAAAATGGAAAATATATAAGAAGGAATATACTTGTGTCGTTCAAAAGATTATGAATTCGGTAGTGACCACGTGATGCTAATCTGAAATGAGAAGGTTAAAATATTGTAATAGAACTATAGATATTTCTTTCAAACTACATTTAGGAGGAAATACTACAGAAAAGATTGTCGAATCAGGAAATGAAGACGAGCTTTCTGTCATCATCGCAGTTCCACTGATAGAGAATGAAGGTATAAAAAATGGAATGTAATCCCTTCTGTTAAGCTCCAGTAAGTATCCATTTTCTTAAATCAGTATTGTTAAATACAGTTATTGTCTAAGCATGAAGGAACAAATGTTAAAAGACTTGAGACATGGTATTGCTCATAATTAGGAGAGGTCAACTTCTTGGTAAGTTTAAGATTAGCATGTTCCAAGCTCATGAATGAAAACATTTTAGAAGGAACTTGATTAATTTTAAACAATCACGGGCCAAATTCAGGACCATATTACTTCTTTTTTTAAAAGACAAAGGTTACATTATTGATGACGAATACAATGGAAACTCGACCCAAAAACAGTATTGCAGAACAATCCAAATAAACCAGCAGAGACACAATTTGCAATAACAGTGTTGTAGTGTAAGAAAACAGAAAAAAATTATCTAAAATAACAGCTTTTTACTGTTGACAAAAGTTGCTATCCTACAAAAATGATGGAGGTTCGTGGAGGGGATGAATGCAATATAAGAATTAAGAAGGGAGATTCGGAGAGGAAACTGATGAGCATGACGATTCTGCCTTTTGACAAACATTGTCTGACAAATCAACGCGCAATGTAGTGTCTGATAAGCAAGACTTTGTTTCCTTTTGTCTCCTTACACGCCGCTATCTTGGCCCCCACACTTATGGCTCCTGCCTCTGTAATGTAAGCCTATATCATTCTTAAAATTCAATGGTGCATGTTCTACAAATATCAACTGAAAAAATAATAAACAAGTTTCTGTTAGAATTTATGATAAACAAAATATGTTAGTTTTCAGAGTGAGGACTAATCTACAAGTATGATTCTCCAAAGTCAAAAATAAGGCTTCTATTATTCTACTTCCTACTTCATCATATGATAACCATTCCAACTCCAAGATGTCTCAAGCCATTGAAGGCCTTTGGGTCTTGTCCATGATAAATATCAAAACTCCTCTTACATTCAGATATCTCCTATTCTACCATATAATGTTCTTTTACTAAAATCACTTCTAATTTGAGCATCGAAATCTTTACATCTATCACTTGTTCACCATTGGAGTAGTACTTCATTAAACAAAATAAACCACTATAAACTTGTCATTTTGGTCATCTTGGATCAGTTAATAACATTCTTATATTTTTTTTTTTTTTTTATATAAACTTTCTGATCTCAGCTTTCTCTAAATTTAATAACATTGAGCAATAATTTAATGAAGTTCAACAAATGCGATGGCATCATGTGTAAACTTAAAAAAAAAAAAATCAGTTATTTCATGATTGAAGCATTAATTTCCTCTGCAGAAAAGCATGCGCATTGTCTTTAGCCACTATTATTGTTCAAGGAAAGTTCGAGGACAATGGGCCATAAGGTTCCTAATTTTCCTATTAGGTCACCTCACACCTTTCGGCTCTCTCTAGTCTCTTGTATCCTTTTGTTGATGTGAAAACCAATGTCGCCAAAGAAATTATTTACGTAGAATCAGAATCAAATCTAAAATATTTTTTAAAATAAATAAATGGGTGTGTATTTAATTTTTTTGGTGTAGGAGCGTTGGAAGTGACATGGACATAGTGGAGGCAGATAGATTCAGTTAAGTTCCAAGTGCTTGATTTCTTTGTTTACCAGAACTAGAGCCATTGCTTGATGGAAACGAGGCTATTCGCCACTTAAATCAAAGTAAAAACCTTGTAGTTTCTTAAGACTGAAAGCTTTAACTCTATAACTTTCTCCTCTAATTCTCAACTACGTAAAAAATTCATTCATTTTAGTTATTTTTTTCACTCATTGTTCTGCAACGAAAAAGATTAGTGAATTTTACAAAATTTGAAAAGTTAACATTTGGATTTTATAACTTTAGCAACAAGAATATGGGTGTTTTACTCAATTTTTTACTTAACGTTAATTTATATCTTGGTCATAATTTAATAAAAAACTTAATATATATGAGTGTGTGTATTACGTTTGGTTCCTTAAATCCAATTTATTGAAGAAATTATCAGCAGAATTTCAAGCAGATAAACTGGTTCCATTCAGCAAGCATAAATGACAAATTTTATGTACCAGGATTTAGCAAAATAATAACATGGATTAGAAACTTGAAAAGATGGCACGTAAATCATAGTTATTCAGTAGTAAATGCTTCACAATCACATGATGTGGATAACCGACATTTGTATTTCTAAAACTGTACAACAGTAGCCGTTTCAGCGAAACATTAGTTCCTCTCTAGCTCCCTACTCTCAAATTTCCACGTTAGCAGCATCCTTGTTTTCATCTTGGAAGAGATGAAAATCAATCACTAGCCATTGGAGTTTAGAAGTAAAAGAAATAAAGAAAAAATAAAGGGGTGGAATCAGCTTTGATTTAAGGACTGTTTTATTAGAGGTTGAGAGGTCTTGCCCATCTCCTCAGGTTGGCTCTTCACCTCCATTAGTAGTGCAACCACTTCCTTCATTGTGGGGCGCTCTGATGGGGAAGAGTTCACACAAAACATAGCAATTCCAAGTGTTTGAAGCATCTCTTGCACCATTTGATCTGGTAGACCTTGCAGCTTTGTGTCTAGTATTGATACAGCTGGTTCAAAGCTTCCCATCTTCCTCTTCACCCATTCCACTATGTGTTGCCCATCTCCAACATGGGATTCAACAGCACTGCGACCACTTAGTATCTCTAGCAAAACCACCCCATAACTATACACATCACTCTTCTCTGTTATGTTCATGGAGTAGCCATATTCTGCGTTATCCATAAAACATGGTTAGTTTTAAACCAACAGCACTAAATAACCAAATATGGATCACCACAATGTATGCACATTGTTTGTACATTTAAACCAATAGCACTAAATAACAAATTAAGGGCATTGATTTTGTCAAAAGGATGTAAGAAAGATTCAAAAAAAGTAAAGAAAGCTGAGCGGACTTGCCTGGGGCAATATAACCATAGGAACCAGCAACTCTGGACATTGCATGATGGTAACTTGGCGAATGCATTAGCTTTGCAAGACCAAAATCTGCCAGATATGCCTCAAATTTGGAGTCTAGAAGTATGTTATTGCACTTGACATCTCTGTGGAGAATTGAAGGGACGCAATCATGATGAAGATAAGCTAGACCTTGAGCTGATCCAACAGCAATCTTGTATCTTGTTTCCCAGTCTAAGTTCCTGTTCCCTTGTAAAAGCTGTCGCAGATTTCCATTCGGGATGTAGTTATAGAGAAGAAGATTAACACTCCTGTTAGAACAATAACCTATGAGCCTCACTATGTTCCTATGCCGAATGTATCCAAGAATCTGTATCTCTGCAGCAAAAGAATCCACTATTTCATCCGCTTTGCTTGCTTTCCAAAGCTTCTTTACTGCAATCAACTCCCCATTTGGCATCTCAGCCTTGTACACAACACCTGAGCAGCCCTTTCCAATCACATTTTCATCCTTCAAGCAATCCAAGATATTATCGATGCTGAAGCTTACTTTCTGAAACGGGATGAAAGTCCAAGGATAAGAGAAATCCTCAGCTCCTGATGTGGAAGTTGATGCTCCCAATGTTTGTTCAACCTTGTATCCGTGATTACGAGTTACTAGAATCCAGGATGCAACGAGAATTATAGTAACCGAGGCTAGAATGACTGTGATCATAGCAATGGTTTTTGCAGATTTTAAACCATTTTTTCGAATCAGACTAGAAGAACAGGTAGCCCCATCAATGGACTGACAAAGCTCAGGGTTCTGAATATACGAATTGGAGGATAGAGTTCTGAAGAATGGAGTTACTGGGATAGGACCTGAGAAGTTGTTGTAGGAGATATTGAGAGAGGTGAGGCTAGTAAGAGACCCCAGAACCTTGATTTCTCCATAAAGCATGTTACGAGAAAGATCAAGTGATTGTAACTGTGTCAAAGCAGACACTGATTCTGGGATTTCTCCTGTAAATGAATTGGAGCTCAAGTCCAAACTGATGGTTAAGCTTGTAACATGACCAATCTCAGGGGGTATGCCACCAGAGAGGCTGTTGTAACTCAAATCCAGAAGAGTTAACTTCTGCAAATTTCTAATGGATTTTGGGATTGATCCTGTCAGTAAGTTATTATTGAGGATGAGCTTGTTCAAATAGCTGAAGTTTCCGAAGCTCCAAGGAATTTCTCCAGTCAAACTGTTTCTACTGAGATCAAGCTGCTCCAAATTTTCAAGCTCCCCAATCACAGATGGAATTTCCCCAGTGAGGTTGTTGTTGTGCACATCTAACAGCTCAAGAACTGTGATATTAGCAATCTCCACTGGTATGCTTCCAGAGAAATGATTCATGTACAGGTCGAGAAACACCAGATTCTGCAATTGACCTATCTCTTTAGGAATCTGGCCTGAAAGCTGGTTCTCTCCAACCCTCAACCTCACCAAAGACTGGCAATTTGCAACACTTGGTGGCAATCTTCCTGTTAATGAATTGCCCAGAAGCAGAAGCTTACTCAGCTTCTTCAAGCCGAAAATTTCTTCTGGTAAAGAACCTGTTAGGTTATTCCTTGAAAGATCAAGTGCATAGAGTTCTGAGCAGTTTCCAAAAGATGATGGTATGGTTCCAGACACTAGATTACCCCACAAGAAAAAGCTCTGTAGAACCTTTAATTTGCCTAGCTCCCAGGGAATAGTACCTGATAACTGATTCTTGTCGAGCTGAACAGTGGAAAGGCTGGTACAGTTGCTCAACTGCCATGGTATTTTACCTGTGAGTGAATTATCTGATAGATGAAGCTGCTCCAGAACCACGAGCTTCCCAAAGTCCCCCGGTATTTCACCAGAGAGGTCATTAGAAGAGACATCAAATATAACAAGTGATGAACAGTTGGAAAGCTCTGCTGGGATTGGACCAGTTAAGGCATTGCCCCAAAGTAGCAAACTGGTAAGTTTTTGCAACTTGCTTAATTGCGGAGGGATAGAACCAGTGAGCTTATTCATGTGAAGATACAAATTTCTCAGCTCAGAACACAACCCAAGTTCTGGTGGCACTGAACCAGAAATTTCAGTATCATAAAGTGCTAGAGTCTGTAGATTGATCAAGTTACCAAATGTAGATGGAATGGCACCAGAAAGTCCCGTGGCAGCTGCACCAAAAGTGGTGAGGTTGGTGAGTAGGCCTAACTGCGAAGGGATTTGTCCAGTGAGATATGGATTGCCCCTATCCGAAACTGCTGCAGAGATGTCAAAGAGCCCAACTGTGATGGGATTGAACCGTTGAGAAGATTGTCTTGGAGGCAGAGAACTTCAAGTAAAGTAAGATTAGAAAGATGTTGAGGAATGCTTCCTGTCAATCTGTTGGAGTTCAAGAAAAGGAATTGAAGTAAAGAGAGGCTTCCAAGTTCAGCAGGTATGGAACCAGTGAGAGAGTTTGAGGAGAGGTCAAGCAGCTGAAGATGGGAAAGTTGACCAAAAGAGGGTGGAATGGAGCCAGAGATATTGGTGGAAGAGAGATTGAGAAGTTGCAGCATTGATAAAGAGGATAGCTGAGGAGGTAAAGAGGAGAGGTTGAGAAAAGTATCTGGAATAGAGAGGGAGATTACTCTACCTTGCGGGGAGCAAGTGATACCTTTCCATGAACATGGTGTTGAGCTTGATGGGTTCCATGAGGAGAGAACAGGTGATGATTTTGCAGCAGGACCTGCTGCAGGCAGAAGAGAAAGAAGGGCTTGCCCATCTGGTGAGAGACAAGTGACTCCTATCTTTGTCAGGGCGAGGCAGAAAAATATCATGGATAATAACAAAGTGGTAACACTCCGGGGAACAATGTTTTCCATTTGAACTGCGAAAATGGCTTGGTTTTGGAGATTAAGAACTTGGTCTAATGGAGTGTGGGTTATAGGGTCACCACGTCAGTCTTGAATGATGGTGATTAGTGAAGCTGAAGCTGAAAAAAGTCCACTCTAGGAGACCAAGTGCATGTGAAAGAGGGTCTCTCTTGCTTAAGTTTCACACTAACGTTTTCAATACTAGCATGTGAAACAAAAGAGACTGTATCATTATCTTTAGGAAGATTGTAGAGCTGAGATAGACAATGAAGAATGCAATCTATTTCCCTCTTACCCCAAAAAGTGGCTCTGCTCTCACTACTACCAAATGGTTGAATCAAAGCTAGGCTTCTGATGATGCTTCACTGTTTACTATGCTGCTGTTCCAGCATTTCTGATGCTTATGCAAATGGTGGTGGGAATGGTGGCATGGCCATCTATGTTCTGGCAGTTGTGGTGCATGCACCGTTGTTGGTTTCCATGATTCGCGTGACTGCTTACAGGTAATAATAACAAAGGAGACTACCTCAGCGGTGTAGTGCGGTGGTGGCTGAGCTTTTTTGAGTTCAATGCACTTTGAAAACCTCCCCTCTCAATATCTCTTTTACATTTAAATAGTAGTTAGTGTAGTTTCAATTTCATTGTTTTGGCTGTATTCATTGTTGTGTACATGTACCAAATTGGCCCTCCATTATGAAGAATATGTAGTTTGTGAATTGGGACACTGACACTTTACAAAAAATCAAATTGTTCTCCTATCACTCACTGACACTCCCTTACCCATTCATTATCTTACTATTTAGGAAGGAGTGGGGCTTCCCTGTTTGTTCTTGAACCTGCTGTAGTGCCTGACTTATCAAACAGACCAAAATTCTCACGCCATTGATGAATCCTGGAGCTAATTTAATTCACAAAATTGCATGCCAATACACTTTCAACAGTGTAAATATTCCAATTAAATTCATCTCAATCTGTATTCATTAATGATAATGAATTTAAGCAGAGAGGAGGAGAATTATTTTCTAATCTACAACATATATGTATATTTAATTAATCAAACTAACTGTTTGTTACAAAAGGTTTGAAGTACATTAAAAAAATTAGAGTGAAAAACTGTGAGGCTTGTGACTATGAAAGGACAAAAGGCCCTATGTAGACCTGCATGAAATTATCAAGGTTTTATATGAAATGCAAAACAGTACTTGCATCAATGTGACCAAATTAGGCATTGTGGATAAGTTCCCTCTATCTGAATCCTGCTGGTAAGGACTCCGATTGGGACAATGCAAGAGATTCAGAGCTGTGTGTTTATGGGCAAATGTGTCCATGGCATGGCACACACAGTAAGATTGCCTTCTTGGGAACAGAAAGAGCACTTTGATGATAATATAAGGAGTGAGGCAACTTAGGAGATTGTGAAAGGTTTAAAAGAGTAGAGTAGGCAAAACAACTTCAATGTCTTTTTCTTTGCATAAACCAAGCATCATTAAACGTGGCCTTGGTTTTAAGCAACTAACACTTGTTATTTTAAGAGGACATGGAGGGTAAGGTAGCATAGTTATAGAGGAATTCCTACGTGGGAGGGGTGAAATTGGTAGTGTGAATTTTGTAAGTTTTACTTTGTTTGTTTATACTTTTTTAACTGTGAGTGAATAGTGTTTTGAAGATTGAATTAAGAAAGGGTAGAGTGATTTGGTTACCGAGGAGGAGGAGGTGGGTTAGTTTTGGGAGTGGAGCAAAAGAAAATGGTGTGTCACATGACAGAGAGGGGGTTTTGGAATAAATTAGGGCACAGGTAACGAATAGGGTTTTTATTAAGCTTTAGGTTTTGACTGTTTTCTTATATTTCAGCTGCACGAGGCTTGTCTCTCATAAATGTCACAAAATTTTAGAATTGGGAACCTTTTGGAATGGTAACTATCATATTCTCAGATAACCAGTGAGCTTGCAACACCGGCAAGGACTACAGCTTCATAACATGGCAAATTCTTAAATTTAGCCATAATAGAAAAAAATATATATATTATATTTTTAATTCTTTTATTGTGTGAATTTTTTTTAAAAAAAATCTAATGGTGTTAGTTTTTCTTTTATTTACAATTATTTTTTAATTTATTTACAATATAACTTTCTTCTTTTTTTTGTTTACTACCATCATAAAAATAATAATAAAGTTCGGTGCACTAAAAGGTCATTATAATCCTCGTTCTATTTCGTATAAATCATTATTATTCTCTACATCAGTACCTCATAATGCAATTATTTTTTTATTCTGTTTTCCTATATATAATTAAGAATTTTGTTTATCTTCTAAGGAGTATCCTGTTTTCATATACTTTATTGATTAATTAAGCGGCACTCTTAGGCTTGGGTTTATGTTAATTAATAATTTAATTAAAATAATTATCATTATCATCACTACCACTAACCTTCAACACCAGTACTTCCATTAGAATAATACTATGATCCTTGACGTCATCAAATATCATTAAAAAAATATGTTTAAACTTATTTGTCTTGAATCTTAAAATAAAATAAAATAAAAGACTTTGAACAGTGTAAACTATTTTCAAAACAATGCAAACAGCCCTTAATTACTAGATTGAATTGATAACTTGATCTCAAACTTTTTGCTCTTTTCTGTATATTTACTAATTAGAATAATAGTACGTAATTCAAGTAATAATGAGAATAATGATACGTAACTCAAGTAATAAATAAGTGTTGTGATTATATATTTATTTTCTTGTTCATCTCATTGTCACCCTGTTTCTTTCTTATTTTGTTTTTTAATACATAGTAGATACATTTATTTTTTTTCTACTTTGTATATCTCTTTTTTCTCGACACCCGAATCTATCAAAAAATGGAATAAATATAATTTTTTTTCTTTGGTAAAATGCCAAAAATTGAAAGTAAATGTTCGAAAGTAATTAATGTTTCAAAGCTCATGCAAAATGTAAGATGCTTGAGACCATATTCTCCATTAGAAAGTGGTTCGTGTCAAAGTAGCCGAAGCACCCTTTTGCATTTCTTAAGGTAAAAGCATATCATTGACTCAATGGTGTGTGTGGATTGGTCTAAAATGGTGGAGTTATTCCTCAAAAAATAATGTTAGTTTGCGTCCCTCCTTTAACGTATATTGTAAACAAGATCTTCATATTTAATGTATATCATAATTACGTCTTCTTTTCCCTCTTTTGGGGCTACGCCAATTTAAATAACCATGATCAAAGACAATAAATAATTTAGGGAAAAAATAATTTGACCCTGCAACTAAGAATCACTTGAAAAAGATTCGTATACTTTAGTGCGCCGCTACATGTACAACAACAATGAATACAAAAATAGTTTCAATTTTACAAAGAAAGTTTTATGTGAATTGCATTATGATTCATAATGGTGTATATAATTTACTTTAGTTTATCAAAGTTTTATTTATTAGGTTATGTGGCATATCCCGATAGGACATGATGAATCCATTAAGATAAGAAGCTGGACTCAAAAGCAATCAAAGACAAACCTAGGCTTCTGCACCCTGCAGTGAACTACACAGGGAACATGAATCTATTATTTTATGAGCTTTTGTATTTAAAAATGGATGCTTTGTTTTAGCGTACAGGTTTAAAATTTTTATCCATTAAAGTATATAATAAGCATTTTTATACTATCACATAAATGCAATAGGCAAACAATACGTAAAAACCCTAGCTAGAGAATGGATGAGTGGGGTAGTGTATTGGGTTCCCTTGTTTTCCGGGGTCCTAGCTACTTCATATGTTTATTAAGGGTCAAGAAAAAACAAAGAAAATGGGCATACAATTATCCATGGTGGTGTGCAAGAAAAAATTTTGAATGCTCATGAGCATATGTATATATTCTAATCATAGTTAAGTTCATAGAGCCCCAAACCCTATGATGATGTAAAGGGTGCCAATATGATCACTTTAAGATTCTTTTTAGGATCAATTCTCCTTGCTAAGGGTCACCATTTCTCATGGAGTTCTTTGTTTCGAAAAATTATTAGAAGAGGTGGATGGTGGCTGTGACTTGTCACTTCTTGTTATCTTATAAATAATAGGATAACAAGGAGTAAATAATCCATGTGCAATATCTTTTTAATCCACGTACAAACTATATAGGGTACTAATCATAATTTGATGTTGTTAATGATAGGTTAAAACAATTGACTAATTTTATGTTATAAAGATCTTTATAGTTTTTTTTTTTTAATTTTTAAGTTTCATGGGGTCTTGTAATAGTAAGAAATGAAACTGTAAAAATCTAACATTTTCATTATATCACATTAAACATTTTTCTAAAAAAAAAATCTATTTCATAAATATAATTTCGCAACAAATCTTATGTGAACTATTAGGATTAGTATTAGTGGTGATTAAAGAGTGCATGAACAAAATTTAAAAAACATAACCAATCTTGATATCACTTAACTCCTGCTTGTTTCCAACGACATAAATTTATGAAGAAAATGCAAAAATTGAAACATGAAAACACAAAAAACCAAACAATTTTTTTTAACTGTCCATACGAAAATAAGAAGAAAAATTTAAAACATACCCGAAACATAATCAATTATGCGTAAATATTTTATTATATTTATTTAAGTATAATTAATTATATTTAATTGATTATGTTTAAATAAATATAATAAAACATTTAATTTGAAGTTATAATATAATAAATAATTAAAATAAATAATATTATAATAATAAATAATTTTAATATTAACACTTAATC
>Ga0123340_1001944_pt1 | contig 18060 bp, 12 predicted proteins | sample SirMexnodulemix_FD_89961 | JGI IMG/M metagenome (GOLD analysis project Ga0123340, IMG submission 89961) | Root nodule microbial communities of legume samples collected from Mexico - Siratro Mexico nodule mix | ecosystem: Host-associated > Plants > Roots > Nodule | place: Mexico: Nepantla... | reverse complement strand
GTAATATTAACTTGTGACGAAGCTTAATTTATTTTTTTTCATTTTTTTTTCTTTGGTGAAGTTCTCAAAAAAAATTCACCATAATAAATTCACGGAATACTTTAATTTTGTATCCTAGATAACTAAATTTTTCCTATAAATTTAAAAGTTATAATTATTCAACTTAAAATTCTTTTTATTGCTTTAGAAATATTCTAAATGCCTCAACCATAATTTCTTTTCTTTCCTTTTCATCCACTAACTTCTATTGTAAGTCATATTAAATAATGAGTTTCATTAGCCGGAGGAAGATGCGTAGACGCTTAGAGTAGTGACAAATGTTGGCACACGTCAAAAAACACAACTCAACTCATGCACGCAAAGAAGGAACGGAAAAAGAGAAGATAGCAATGAATAAAACCCCCTCATTCACACTAAGCAACATTAATAGGAAAAAAAGGGTAATTTTTATATTCACTATTCAATGTTATTTTTTATCTTTTAATATATAATAATTTTAACTTTCAATATTTTGATTGTCAAATGTCGTCTCTGTCAAAATTACATATAATTGTTTAATCTTCTGGCATAACTAAATATTGAGTAGGGGATAGAAATGTTTGTTTTGTTTTACCAATTTTCACAAGACCCAAATTGAAGTGTAACAAAGTAATGCCTTGAATTAACACTGGTTGGAAGAAAAGTTATTGCATGGTGAGAAAACGAAGATTAGAGTTAGAAGTTTTCCTTTTGTTTTACCTGACTGGAAGATTCTTTTTAACTGGATTTTAATTTTTTGTTTAAAAATATCTCTCACGTCCATATGGCCAGTGACACATTTAATACAGGTTTTATGGGATTTGTTTTTTTCAGATATGTTAACATGACAATGACAATAAGTTTCAGATATAAATATTATTTTTCTTTAAAAAATTATATTTCTACCAACAGGTTAAATTGACATAAAACATTAATTTAAGTGTAATAATATTAATTAAAATATGAGTCTAGAAAACTTTTATAAAGTTTTTTTTTTCAAATTAATACAATTTTACTATTATTTCCCTAATGGGCATATTATTTTTTATCACGCATATTATTTTTTTATTACACAGGTAAAATCGTGTCAAAGTTTGGTTAATCTCAAGTTATGTTAGATTGACACAAATATTAATGTGAATATAAAGTCGTAAGAGGCTAAAACCATTTTTATTAAAGTTAATAGAGATATAAATAATTTTTATTTAAATGAAGTCATGATAGAGTAACACAACTTCAACTTAAATAATATTACATTAAATAATATTACATTGTAGTTGTGTCAAGTGGGACGACTTTAATATGATTCCAATTGAAGTCGCTTTATGGTAAAACAACTTATATTCTAACCCAAACTGATATCATCTTATATGAACATTATACGGTCCAATTTATATCGCATTAGATTGTGTAGGTTGTATATACATTACACGGTCTAGTAGGTATATTCATTAGATAGTATGTTTTAGGAAGAATCACATTTTTTTATTTGTATTTATTAGTTTTTAAAAATGAAATCATAATACGAGCGACATTAATTGTCCCATGACGGAGGTTAGGTGGGATAAGTCATAATCAAATCGTGGGCCTTGGGTTACTATATTCATTAAGTAAAAAAAGTTGTGTTCTAACTAATGGATATAGATTTTGACCTAGTGGTACACACTTAATCTAAGAATCAGTATGAGAATGACGACTTTGATTCGAACGAGGCAATTGTTGAGGCGGAGATTGTTGCGAGTGGCATCAATTTTCCTATATGATGGAGGCTAGCTGAGCCAAGTCACACTTGAATCGTGATGCTTAGGATGCTACACTCTTAAGTAGAAAAAAGTTGTACCCTGACTGATGGCTATAACTTTTGGCATAGTGAAAAGCACTCGATTCAAGATTTCGATAATTCAAGTTGTACATATGAGCCTCTTAAATAAGTTCTACAACGGGTATTGCAGTAGTGGTTTATGTGTCCCCAAAACTATTGAAGATGTTTTAGATGCGTTTTCCAACACTGTACAAGTGATGCTTCAACAAGCACTTTAAGATGAAAGAGTAGTTTTTCAGAAACAACTACATGACATGGATGATAGGTTTAACCGAAGGGTGGACTAGATGGAAGAGTCTCTTACCACTCATAAAAAACTCTTTTTACTGAAATTCTCAATCAACTAATAGTGCCTTTATCCCATCAATCTTCTAACTAGATGGTGACCCCTCATTTCCTGCAACAATGATATTTTTTCTTTTTCGAAACCCTTTTTAATGATGTGAAAAACAGGGAGAAATAGTGTTTATGCTTAAGAGTCTATGTTAAGTTTTGTTTCTGTTTTGATAAGCTTGCTTACACTCCATGACATGAAATATAAATCTTTGTTTGCTCTATTTTTGTTCATGTTCTTCATCTTGGAAGCCTTTATAAAATTTTTTGAAGAAGTTTGTTAGATTTGAAAACTACATGACATAAATGATAGGTTCAACCAAGGATGAACCAGATGGAAGACTCTCTTACCACCTATATCAAGAACTCTTTTATGAAATTCATGATATGATGTTCTAATTTAATTAATAAAATGAAACGAAGGATTCTATTTTTCCTTAACCGATAATTGTTATATAATTAATTTAAAATATAGTGGAAGACAAATAAATGTATATACCTTAACCAATGGAGAAAAGATTCAATAATTAAAATATGAGAATTTAAATTTTGTGTTATATATCTATAATAAATTTTGATATATAATATAATATATGCATATATTTTTCTTTTATTTATCTATTGCATTGAGATGAGTACATATACTATAATCATGTTAAACTACACATATATTTTACATGGCTATTACATATAATGTACAAAATTCATCCTATACAATTTTTACATGACTATTACGTTATTGTACAAAATTCTTCCCAATATTAATTATTCATTATACTTCTCTAATATCATTTTACATTATATTGTTGGTGAAAATAAATTGATGAGGGGATTCTTGTATGTAGTCGACGACACGAAGAAAGTTATAATCACATGACCATCCAACACCAATGACACGTCCTTGAGTTGAGCAAATGTCAAGGTGGAATAAGTAATTGCTCTAAAAGATATGGAATTCTCGATCACGTTAGTGCTCCAGTCATTTCCCAAAAAATAAGCAGAGATATCAACAGTAAAGGAATTGGGAAAATTAGGAGCATCCATCCACCTTTGATCTAAAATTTGATTTAATTCGTATTCAACAAACAAGAAAAAGAAAGGGAAATGTGATATATACATACATTTTAAAATAATTGCATTTTAAAACAATAAAGGTGATAAATTGTGAATATTCTAAATAATTTAAGAATATCAAATATTCCTTTCTCAATAAATTATTATAAGAAATTTGTAAATAATATAGGAATAACAATAGAAGTGACTAGTAAATAATAAGGAAATAATAATTATAGTGAATAGATCACCATGAGTAAAACATATAAATAATATAGGGATCATCATTTCTGGAAATAGTGAATAATACTAGAATAACAATTTCAGTGACTTGTAAATAATATGAGGACAACAATTCTAGTGACCTGTAAATAATATGAGGATAATAATAGCAGTGACATGAAATAGTACGTTAAGTTTCTGTTTTGATAAGTTTGTTTGTACTATGTGACATGAAATATAAATCTCTGTTATGCTTTATTTTTTTCATGTTCTTTATCTCCGATACCTTTATAAAACTTTGTGAAGAAGTTCATTGGACTTAAAAACTACAAGATTTGGTGTTCATTGATATGCTTTCAGAGAATCTTCATCTTCATTGCAGTAGACAATCGAAAAGGAAACATACTAGACAGTCTATTGTACACAAACGGACTAGACCAACTAATGTAGTTGCATGCAGCTTAGACTGTGTAATGCATACATAACCTAGACCATTTAATGGTTATATAGCCTGGACCGTCTAATTCATATACAACCTAGACTATTGATAACCCTATTTTTAATCATAGTTAGAAGCTTTAATCATGAATTTCTTGGATTGTAATTAATAATAAATCTATTGTTTTAATTAAGATTCATCTAATTGGGTTTATTTAGGGCTTAACTATTATTTTTTTGCTAATCTTGTATTTTTAGTGCAGTAGATGATCTAATGTAACAATTTGACTAGATGATCTAATGGTTATATGGATTAGACAGTCAGACTAGACGATCTGATGGTTACATGGAGTAGACGATCTTGTCTTTCTTACAATAGACAGTCTAGCAAACCATCTATCAAGACTCAATCGAAGAAATCACTTCAACAACGTCAAATATTAATGAAGAAGAGGTGCAATGAGAGTCTGATGCAAGGAACATACATTAGATAGTCTAATAGAAGGTTTGAAGGAATGTTCATCACTATGAGAGGAGTTGATTAAGCGAAATTCCAAGTTGCTTCTCTGAATTGAAACTGAAAACGAAATATGAGCAAAAGAATTAGATAATAAATACTATAATATTTTGAAAACAAATTTAGAAGAAAATAATATCAAAGATACCAAGAATAGAATTCACGATTAACTTGGAAATAAAATCTAAAAATTATGGAAAGTTGGAAACTGAGAAATCGTGAATAAAATCTAAAATAGAATACATTTCAAGATTCTTGAAGCAAAGAAACCTATAAAATGATATGAAGCTTCAAGGGAAAGGGGGAAGCTCCACTCTATAGCACGTTCATAAAACATAGTAGAATACAGTCTTAGTTTTCCTATTTTTCTTTGTTGTAATGTTTTCATTTTCTCTCTATATGGATGGTTAAACACTTTTAGATTGATTCTCTTTAGTTCTTTGGAACAATTTGTGCTTTATAGTTGATCTTTTTGAATTCTATTTTTTGTAAAAGAATTGTTTTTGAAAGCTTGCTGGAAATTTAGTTATTTTTCTTTAATTAGAGTTTTTGGTTAATTCAATTGGTCTTAATCAATTCGTTGTACACTTAGCCAAGAGATAGAATATAAACATCTTATTGAGCATACGCTTGGAATGAAGTGAGATATTGAATATGTTAGTAGACACTTGTTTTACTGATAAGATTTTATTGAATTTGATAGACACCTATTCAATTAAGTTTAACTTTGTGAGGGAATTTAAGAATAATAATCTTAAAATAACCAATGAAGAATGCACTGTTGAATGAACTTGTTGTTTTAAAATAATTTATTTTTTTTACACAATAATCCTCAAACCCCTTTTACTTTACTGTCATTACTAACATTGATTATTTGCATATGAGTTTGGAACATTTAACAACTATTTACTATTGAATTTGTTAGGAGATGACTTGAAGTTAACTTTTTCCTATCTATATTATCATCTCTTTAGTTTTAGACAGTCTAACACTACATTAGATGATCTAGACTAGATTCGTTTAATTTGCTTGTGAAATGGATGGTTGTGATCAACTGTCAAATGCATTTACAACCTAAACTATCTAATCTATATTTAGCATAAATCATTTAATGTATTTATAGCCTAGACCGCCTAATACATATACAACCTCGACCGCCTAATGTAATTGGACCATCAAATATTTATATAACAAAGATTGTTTAAGGGATGACTTTGATGTAAGGTTTGCATCACTTGAATTTAATTTAAAAGTAACACAAGTTGTACCAACATGGACAAGTCAAATCACATTTCTAAAGTTGTCCTACCCTAACACACTTCAGAGTAGTGTCATTTAAACTAAAATCATACTACTTTGGGACGACTTCATTTAAAAAAGAAAATTTACATTCCATTAATCTTAAATAAAAATGATTTTCATATATTTATTAAAAACGTGTTTAGTTGTCATGACTTCACTTTAACCAAACTCAATTCAATGCCAAGTTGATATTACTTATCCATTTCCTGAATAAAACAAAATCCATTTCCTGAATAAAACAAACAAAAAATATTTCCATTTTAAGAATAACCGTGTAGAGTTGCTCGAGTTTTGAAGAAAAACTTCTTATAAAAGTATTGCATAACTATAAAAGTAGAAGAGAAAAGAAGTAAGCCCAAAAAAAATAAATTAACATTTATGTTATAAATGTTATGTTGAATATTTTCTAAACAATGATAAGACTTTTAAATTAAAATAAAATATATTTTAGTTAATTAAGTACTAAATTGAAAAAGTAATAGCTTCTTATCACTTAATCATAACGTTACGGACCACCGAAATCACACTATAACTTAATAATTTATAGGTAAAAGGAATGTCCGAAAAAGTTAATGCGTTAATTTTTGGAGGGTATGATGGGAATTTTCGAAGCCAAACAAGCGTTATGTTCGGAAATCCGCCGTTGACCTTCCTCTAGAACTTCTCCTGTTTTTGTTTGCGCCACCAAACTCTGCGGGAGAGAAATGGAAGCAGCGAGTTCCATGATTCTGATACTGGTTCTGATATGGGCATGGAGGATGCTGAACTGGTTATGGTTCACTCCAAAGAGGCTTGAAAGGCTTCTCAGAGAGCAAGGCCTTCAAGGCAATCCATACACTCTTTTCGTTGGAGACTTGAATGAGGCTGCGAAGATGAGAAAGGAAGCATTCTCCAAACCCATGAATCTCTTCTCTCACGACATAGTGCCGCGAGTGTTTTCCTTTATCAATCACAGTGTCAACACACTTGGTATGCTCGTCGTCCCTTCTTGTATTGTCTTTTTGCAACTCTTGTTAAGTCTTTCATTGTTCAGCTCTTTTTTTCTTTTGTCCAACTACTGTGTGGCTGAACCACCGATGGTAATGTATCTGCAATTAATTAATACTTAAATGTACCAGATGCTTGTTTTCTCTATTTGCTTGTAAAATGAGTACAAGATGTTCGATCAAGGTTAATTTATGTTTGGTACGGAGGAGAACAAATGATGTTGATCTGGAAATAAGTTTGGAAAGAGTTTGGTTGAAGAGAAATAAAACGAAATAAAGATACAGGTGAATTTAGATTAAAAATAATAAAGTAAAGTAAGATCACTATTTTTAAAATTTCTTTCCAATTCAATTATTTTCTGCCCCTCTAATTTTCTCTTACCAAACATCTCTTAAAAGATAATTTCGACTCTTGTCTATGTGACTTCTCAGTACACTGATTGAGTGCCCAAAATATCGACTCTTGTCTGTGTGACTTCTCAGTACACTGATTGAGTGCCCAAAATACCTACAAAATAGCTAAGTGGATTTCGTTGATAAGCTAGTATTTCAAAGTTTATTGGTTCATTTTAGTTATTTAGACTTTTGATCAACCCCTGTAACTCCAACTAGTTGTAATTGAAGAGACACTTGCAGCAGTACAAAGAAATCTCTGGGGGACATTTTAGACTGATACCATCTGTACATACATTATATCTTTACATGAAAATTGTTCATTATAAGATGAATTCGTTTACTGAATGTGTTACAATAATTTGAGATAAGACCGACTAGAATACTAAAACTAGTTAGAACAAAAACTACTTTTTGTACCGTGGATAATGTAATCAACATGTCACATTCCATTAGTAATATAATGATCATAATTTGGAGATGCCTATCATTAGAAATGACATGAAACTAAGTTTATATTCAATCATCTAGAATTTAACATCGCATGATATAATGGATGAAGAAGAACATTGGTGAACTTTCAAGGCATACAAATTTAAACTAATAAAGCAGATTAATGCTCTGTTCCATTTTGCATTAGCCAAAAGGTGTTTTGAATGAAATTGGGATTTACAAGAAGAAAAAAGATACAAATATAAAAAGAAGAGAGGTTGAAATTAACTTAGGTTTATGTGAAAGCTCACAATACATATTGGGATCTTTGCTAACGGTCAATGAAAAGCTTAGTTCTATGGTTCTTATGCTATCATTAAGAGGGTAGGACTAGTGGCTTATAAGCAGGAACTGCCCTTGAAGGCTAAAGTACATATGATTTTCCGTATGTCCCAAATATAGATAGCAGTGGTTGCTGATGTTTCTTGCAAACAATTCTCCAAATTCCTCTCATAGGATGGGAAATTACAAGTGACTATTGCAAAGGGGCTAATCCTCAGGAAGTTGCTCAATTGCTCAAATGAAGAACTCATAAAGTGAAATAATATGTAGACCATAAGAGCACCTAGGAGAGGGTGCTGATAGGCCCATAACTCGTGTCTAGGAATATAGAGCCTCATTGACCCAACGATCAGGGTAAAGGCAGTAAGGTTTATGAGAATAAGGGCATTTTTTTATTGTTTCATATCTGTACACTAGTTCATTCCATAATGGGCCATTCTGAAACATAAGAAGGTGAACCAATATATTTATAAGATAATAAGAAAATACTCATTCTTTCTTATCTTTCTTCCCTTTTTTGTTTTCGCTCTATGTTGCTAGCTTATTCTGAGATATTTGGCTCGAGATTGTAAGGAATGATTTCTGTTTCTGTATCATTCTATTTTGAATATCATTTTGCACTCCCATATGCATTGTGTTATTATGTGTTTAGTTTGATCATTGGGAGTATATGCTTGGAAATCTTACAAATGAATTAGAAGCCTTGTATATGGTGTGCCATATTTATATCAATGAGATGAGTATATTTTGACCATACAAAAACATGCATGGACAGTCAAGATTAAAGGCTAATTAATATACATATTTGCTAACAGGGCCAATTTTAACGTCTATAGTACAGAAGGAGGGAAAATTTGGGTATGAGAGAAAAGAGAGATGACAGCTTAAAGAGTGGAAGGCATAACTGAATGGGCAGATATCATGCAGGGACTGGGAGAGAATGATATGGGAATAAGAGTAGGGGAGAAGGAATGACTATCCTTAGGGGCAACTGAATGACGAGGGAATGAAAAGTTTTCCTAATTGTTGCTGGTGTTTATCTTAGCAAGGAGCTGGTCCTTCTCAGAGTTCAGTCTTAATTTTCTATTTTCTTTGGAGTCCTCTGATTTCCATGTTTTTAATATAGACAATTCTAATATTGAATTCTTTTTGTTCGTTTTCATATTTAATTGAAGCATATTCGTATTGTTTGTTGATGGTATGTAGGCAAAAATTCCTTTATGTGGTTTGGACCGGTACCAAGGGTGACCCTTACTGATCCAGAGCTAATCAAAGAAGTATTAAACAAACCATATGACTTCGGAAAGATTAAGATCAATCCACAAGTCAGGTTACTAGCTCCTGGCCTTATAAGCTTCGAGGGAGAAAAGTGGAGCAAGCACAGAAAGATAATCAATCCTGCTTTCAATTTAGAGAAGTTGAAGGTTAGTTTCTTTTTGTTAGATAAAGATTTTATGTATTGACTAATTTTCCTTTCAAAGACATTAGGAAAACATTGTTATTTGTGTTGCACTGTTTTTTCTTTTATTTTGCATGTAAAAATTACTCCACAAAAATATATTCTCTTGCAAGTGAAATCTATTAGTGTAGAAGTAACATGATGTGAAGTTTGAATATTTACCAGCCTAAGTTGACAATGAAATTTTAACAATTAGCTATTTCTTCATTACACCTCAGGATATGTTACCACTATTCATCAAATGTTGTGACGATCTTATTAGCAAATGGGAGGAAATGTTATCTTTGAATGGATCAAGTGAAATGGATGTATGGCCTTTCCTTCAGAATTTGGCTTGTGATGTTATTTCTCGAACAGCATTTGGAAGTAGTTATGAAGAAGGAAGAAGTATATTTCAACTCCTAAAAGAGCAAGGTGAACTTACAGTTAAACTTATGTTCAAAGTTTACATCCCGGGATGGAGGTAAGACTAATATGTATATTTGACTATTTGATAAAATAAAGTAATCAAGCATTTTGGATGATATTTATTTATCTAAACAAACTTGTCATTCTTTGGTAAAGGAAATTGTGATTAGAAAATAGTACTTATGATTAAAAATCAAAGGAACTTTATTGTTTACAATAACCATTTTACCAAATATTGTGACATGATCACGTGATATATCTCTCTAGTTAACTTGGAAAGTCAAACTGTTTATCTTGGAAAAAACCATCATAGAAATCTATTTGAGATAGAAAAAAGAATTCCCTTCAGATTATGATTAATTTATGTTCACTTGTAGGTTTGTACCCACTGCTACCAATAGAAAGTTAATCACAATTGACAGGAAAATAAAAGCTTCACTTATGGATATTATTAATAATAGAGAGAAAGCATTAAAAGCGGGTGAAGCCACTAAAAATGATTTGTTAGATATGCTTCTTGAGTCAAACTACAGGGAAATTCAAGAACATGGAAACAACAAGAATGTTGGAATGAATATTGAAGATGTTATTGGGGAATGCAAATTATTTTACTTTGCAGGGCAGGAGACCACTTCATCTTTGCTTGTTTGGACAATGATATTATTAAGTATGTACCCTGACTGGCAAACATGTGCAAGGGAAGAAGTCTTGCAAGTTTTTGGCAATCAAAAACCAGATTTTGATGGACTGAGTCACCTTAAGATTGTAAGTTTATATTATCATTTGATATTGAATAACATGCTCTAAGTAGTTACTAAGAATATTCTTGCAACAGGTTACCATGATTTTAAATGAGGTTTTTAGGCTATACTCACCTGTAATTGGTCTTGCTCGAAAAGTCCGTAAAGATGTGAAACTTGGAAATCTATCATTAGTCGCTGGAATGCATGTTTCCATGCCAATACTTTTGGTACACCATGATTGTGAGATATGGGGAGATGATGCAAAGGAGTTCAAACCTGAGAGGTTTGCTGAAGGAGTTCTAAAGGCTACAAATGGCAGAGCTTCACTAATTCCATTTGGAGGGGGTCCTAGGATATGTATTGGACAAAACTTCTCCTTGTTGGAAGCAAAGATTGCTTTGTCAATAATTTTACAAAATTTCTCGTTTGAACTCTCTCCGACCTATACCCATGCTCCAACTACTGTGATTACCCTTCAACCCCAATATGGTGCTCAACTCATTCTACGTAAAGTGGAAATATAAATAAATAATAATGATCTGGTACTGTTTGGTTCATATTTTATTCTTGAAACACTTATAATGTAAGAATATTTCAAGAAGATTGATGTAGACCAACCTTTTTAAATGACTATTATAAGTTTATTTTCTATAGTGTTAACGTGAGAAATCACATAAATTTATCTATTTGTGTGCATTCATCAAGATTTTAAAAATTACTAGCTCAAACAATGTTAAATTATAGTTGTTGACATTGATTCATAAATCAAATTTGTAAAAGGTGTACATTGTCAGCTTTGTTTGGGAAATAGTTGATATGTCTTTATTATGTAGTTTGTTTAATATTAATTTTCAATCTTCTTGAAATAAAAGATACTAATTCTTTTCTAAATTTTCCAATATTGAGTATTGAACACAACCTCCGAGAACACATGTGTATTGTATTTAACCTTTAGTTTTTTTCTTATACCAATTAAAAATTGGGGCTTTAAGGATTTCGAAATGCAAAGAAAAAATTGAAACACACTACAAAATTAAAAAACTAAAAGTTAAGACATCAGAATGTCAATTCACATATTTAAGAATTAAACAATTCCTCAAGCCACTGTTCTTTAGAGATTCAGATTCAAGTTTTAGCAATTAACTGATTTAATTAATCAATTAAAATGATTATACGAATCAAATCAAAATATCATTTAATCTATCCATATCTAATTATCAAATTAAGATTTAGTTGATTACTAATTTGATTCTAAAACCGAAAATGAAAAGTGTAATCACAAAGTTAAAATCCAAAATTGGAAAAGAGAAGGACATACTCATATGTTAAGTAATAAGTGAAAAACTCAATTCGGTTTGTTTGATCTGGATTCCTTGAATTGATACTGAAGGATTAATTCCCCACTGATGAAGAATAGAAAATGAAATTGAAAGGAGAAGAGAAAGAATCAAAATGAAAATTGATAGAAAAGAAAGAAAACTAGATAAAGAGACGATTTCTAAAATTGAAAAATTAAGCAAATAATTTTTGTGTACATGTTTAGAGCATATTTAGACAATTTAAATGCTCTGAAATATGAAGTAAACAAGGAACTCAATATGGGTTCTAATTAGATCCATAAGCCAATTTACAAAACTTTAACCTAATACAAAGAAAATCTAATATGCATAGGTTCTTTTATAAAATTACAACAAATATGCCTCAACTTCAAAAAAAAATTCTAGAAAATAGTAGAGAACTGGAAATCCATTAAACCATATGTCTATTTTGAAGTCCTAGAAATGTAAAATCCAATGTGTCGCAACCTGGATCACGACCGTGGACGACGATCCGAAAAATAAATTATAGAAAAAAGGAATAGCTACCATAGTTTATTATGGAAAACTATGAAAAAACCGAAAAAAGATAAGGCAAGTTTTACGAACCCGAGATGAGTTCGGGAGTCAGTTATGTATGAGGAAGGTGTTAGCACTTCACAACGCCTGTTTTAAGACAATACATTTAATTCAATAAATAAAATCAAATGTGGTTTATTAAATATTTATTTTTCCCAAAAAATAGAAATAATAAAATAAAAATAAATAAATAAGAATAAAATAATATTTTTTAAATTAAAGGACCCAACAAGGATTGACTTTGCTCCTACGTATCTTCAACCGTAATGGGTGAAGAATTAGGACATACATAGTTCTAAAAGAAAATTGAGTAATTTGAGAATTTGATATTTTTGAGAATTTTTTTATTTTTGTATTTTTTATATTTTTGAAATTTTTATATTTTATTTTTATTATTTTTAATAAATTAAATCTTGCTTTGGTTATCGTTAGATGCATAAGGCCTTTTGATAATCCAAATGAAATTAAAAAATTTTGAATTAAATCCGAATATGACGCGTACAGTCATTTAAGAATTTAATAAAAAATTTATTTATTTGGAAAAAACATCACATGACACGTATTGTCATTTGAAGATTTAACCAAAAAAAAAAAAAAAACTATTTTTGTAAAAAACTAAACCCAATCTAGTAACACAATACTTCATTCTCACTTCAAAGTTTCTTCAACCAAGAATATTGAGCCAAAGCCGAAACCGTGCTCTCTCACTTATTCCAAATTTCTCTATTCTTGCAATCTGTATCAAAATAATCAAAATGGACCAAGCCTATCAATTGCCACGCTATCAATGCCATGCCTTTTCGCTCTCATCCCCTATACTCCTAATTCAGTGTAAGAAAAAGCTTTGGGCCTAAACCCAATTCATATTTTACTTTGTACCACATTGTCAAAGCTTATTCATCCATGAGTAATGATACTATGACACCGTTGGGATTTAGGCCCATTTGACACCGGGGTATTTTGGTCATTCAATCTTACGTGGCAGGGACATTTTGGGTAGCAACGTTCTGTATTTCAAAAGCCATGTAGCAGCGACTGAAGAAGCCCAAATGTTTTACCCCCATTTAACGGTCTGCCTCTCTCACTCTTTCACTTTCTGCACTCTCTTACTGCTTGTGCTCTCTCACGCTCTCTTCGTCTCTGTACTCTCTCCCCTCTGCGTTCTCTCACTGTCTCACCCCCTTTGTTCTCTAGCTCTCTCGCTCCCTCGCTCTCTCGTTCCCTGACTCTCTCACTCCCCGCTCCCTAGGCTCTCTTGCTGTAAGCTAAAGGTTGGTTTTTTTTGTCATTTATGTTGAAAAATAATGTAACGGTTGCTCTTTTAAGTGATTTTCGTGTAAAGTTTGGGTTTTGATGTGCTTTTTGATGGAAAAGGAAGTGTTTTTGGTGTTTTGTTCTTTGTCGTTGTTGGAATATAAAAGGTTTCTACATTTAGGGTTTGATTTTTGTTGGTGGTTGAAGTAAAGTTTGGTCTTTTAAGTAATTTTCGTGTAAAGTTTGAGTTTTTATATGGTTTTTGATGGAAAATGAAGTGTTTTTGGTGTTCTGTTCTTCATTATTGCTAGAATATAAAAGGTTTCTGTGTTTAGGGTTTCATTTTCGTTGGTGGTTGCAGTAAAGTTTGGTTTTTTATGTGATTTACAGTGTTCTTCTTTGTTGTTGATGGAAAAGAAATATTTTTTTTGTAAGGTTTTAGGGTTTGCTATGTTTTAATCCGATTGTTTTGGCAAGTGATGAACACATGTGTGTTGAGTTGCCAAAACATGAAATAGGGTGTCCCCTCGTTAAAGAAGAGGTAACCACACGTGTTCTGTCAAACAATAAGTGGTTCCAAGCTTACAAAAAATTAGTAGTTACCCATGTCCTAACGAGGGGACACCTCAGTACAAGCTTTGGCTACTGATGACAATAACGTGAACTGAGGTGTCCTCGTGTTAAAACGTGGGTAACCCCTGATGTTTTGTAGGTTGATAGATGTTATTTATGCACACATATATCAATTTAGCATATTTTGGTACATAAAAGGATCATGGAAGCAATTCACAGGATTGTTACTGAAGGACATAAGAACTTAAAATGCCAAAATGGTCGTAATGCATTTAGTCGCCAAAACATCTACTAAGGTATCCCCTCGTTAAAGCTTGAGTAACCAGTTGCAGATGCTGACTCCTATGTGTTTTCTAGCGATGTGAGGAGTGACACAAATCCACCAGATTGAATAGTATACACCTGTAAAGACCATGTCAGCAAAATATAACATGAACCGTTTGATGGATGTAACATAAAATATAACACCAGATTCATGAAAATGTGTAAATTTGTATGTAACACGAATCGTTTGTGTTTCGTAGCTCATTGTGGATAATGTTGTTGTGTTTTGTTCCTCAGTCACCAAAGCTTGTACTGAGATGTCCCCTCGTTAGAACATGGGAAACCACTATTTTTTTGTAAGCTCGGAACCACTTATTGTTTGACAAAACACGTGTGGTTACCCCTTCTTTGACATGGGGACACCTTAGTTCATGTTTTGGCGACTTAACACACATGTGTTCATCACTTGCCAAAACAAATAGATTCAAACATTACAAACCTAAAACCCTTACAAAAATCATTCATTTTCCATCAACAACCAAGAAGAACATTGTAAATCACATAAAGAACCAAACTTTACTTCAACCACCAATGAAAATCAAACCCTAAACGCGAAAACCTTTTATATTCCAACAACGGCGAAGAACAGAACACCAAAAATATTTCCTTTTCTATCCAAAAGGCATATAAAAACACAAACTTTACATGGAAATCAAACGGCAAACAAACAAAAACATCATTTTCTATGAAAAATCACTTAAAAGACTTACAAAAAACATTCTTTTTTTCAACCAAGAACCATGAATGATCATGTAAATGACATTAAAAAACAAACTTTACTTCAACCACCAACGGAAATCAAACGACAAACGCAAAAACCTTTTCAAATCCAGCATCAACCAAGAACAAAACTATTAAACCACCAAAAAGACTTCCTTTTCCATCAAAAACCACATGAAAACCCAAACTTTACACGAAAATCATTCCATAAACAAAAAAAAAACATCCTTTTGCATAAAAAATCACTTAAAAGAACAACCTTTACACGCTTTTCCAACATAAACAAAATAAAAAAACTAACATTTTGCTGAGACGAAGAGCACAAAGACGAAGAGAGACTTGAGAGCACAGAGACGAAGAGACGTAGACAAAGCGAGAGAGCCAAAGAGTGGACGAAGAGAGAGCGAGAGAGCCAGACAATGAACGAGAGAGTGAGAGTGCAGAGGGACCTTGAGAGCGAGAGTGAGAGAGTGAAGAGTCAGAGACTGAGAGAGTGAGAGTGGAGAAAGCGAGAGTGACTTTTGGGTTTCTGAATTTAAACCTTTACACGCTGGCTTAAAAATTATTACTTTTCGCCACATCAACAGTATCAACTGGAGGTATGCCACGTGTAGATGTAAAAGTAACATTACTCTTTATCCATTTTCAATACCCTCCGCTTAGCTCAAATGGATTGGGAGAGCCCATCCGATTTCAGTGTTGCCTTTTGTTGTATTGCAATTGTTGGAACCCTAAATCAAATTAAGATTGAACATAGCAACTTGGAGGCAGCGGCACAAATAGCTTAATGGCATGTTCAAAGATTTCCAATAATATGGAGAGAAGTGGCGACATGGGTACCACGATGATAGTGGAGGTTTATGGCGTGGCGGAGGAGGAAGTTGTGGTTCGAGCGGCGTATGAAGTTGGAGAGGATAGAGGGTTGGTAGTGCTTGGTGACGTTTGAGGTGTAGGAGCGGCGGTAGGGGGCTTTAGAGGGATGGAGTGAATGTGGAGGTGTTGTGTTTGTCAAATACGGAGCACGATGATTGCTAGAGTGAACGCGTGGAGTTGGAGGAAGGTTGATGGCAATGTGGTGATGGATAGGAAGGAGAAAGGGTGAGAATGAGGTGACGGTGGCATGAACATGGCAAAGAACTTCAAGCGGTGGCTCGCGGTGGCGCGAGCTATCAACGATGGTGACGCGACTGCCGTTGGTGTTTAACAGGGGTGTTTGAAGGATTTGTGGGAGGTGATGGCTGTGGTTGTTCGGTGGTTGTGACGGTTGACTTATGCGGCTGTGACACATACCCTCAACAAGTATCGCCAGTGACAAGTGCTATGCTTTAATGGTAAAGGCTTGGCAAGAGGTGGAGGTTGTGAGTGCGACAATGTGTGGCTTAGTGATGTGTGGGTTCAGTGTTGGTGTTTAACAGGGGTGCGTGAAGGATTTGTGTGAGGTGATGGAGGCAGGGAAGACACCGTCTTTGACAGTGAAGCATGGTGGCACTAGGATGAGATCATGATGGGCGACGCAAAGAACAACTTGTTACAGCTTCTTTATTCCATGGCTATTGACGAGGGAGAAGTTGTGGTAGTTGTGGAACGGCTCGACAACGACAAAGAATGTGGAGGAACATGGTGAGGGTTGACGGTGATCAGAAGGAGGCTTGCGGTGGCCGGAGGAGATTGTAGGAATATTTGAAATAAATATTATTATAATTATGGTCCATGTAATTTATAGGGCTGACTTTAGTAAAAGAAAGGTCAATGTGATTGTTGTTACCTTACGAGGCTAATAAAGTTAGTAGGGTTTTATTTTATTATAATGTAAAATAAATCTCTCTCCTCTCCCTTCAAAATATAAATAAATAAAATATACGTTTGTATTTTTGACTGTTGAATGTGTACGGTTTCTTTTCTCACCATCAAGAAAAGAATAAGGGATAGAAGGAAGAGAGGGGAAAATTCCAAGATTAATAAAGATCATCAAAGAGCATTTGAAGATTAACAGAGATCATTAAAGAATATGGATCTGGGTGCGTTTCTCTTCTATATAGATGTGAGAGTCATAAAATTCTAAGATCCTGTGCATTTCAGATGAAATTGAAATTGATTTACAGAGATGGCTAATATGAGTTTGTGTTTTGAATGGTTTTGTGGCGCTGATAAAACACTCACGACGGGAAAATGGAAAAAACATCAAGTTCGTTTTTCTTGAATTCTTATGTGGTTTAAGCAAAATTTCAGATGCGATTCAATGCTTATCATTTATTTTACAGATGATGAACAACAAATTAAGCACATATCAAGCATCCAAATAGTTTAATACAATTACAACAAAAACATGTTCAATAACTAGATAATCAGAAACATTATCATGAAGAATCAAACATTATTTACCTCTTGAAGCACTGAGATATTTCCTTCGTCTATCAATTAGAATTGTCCGACAACTCAAAATTGGCTATCTTCGTTACTGTTTTTTCTCCTTAAATGAACTTGTATAAGTATTCTTAATAAAATGACCGTCTCCCCCGCTAAAGTGTGTATGTTGTTCCTTTTATATATATTATGAAATTTTCTGACGATTCCATGCCTTTACCGTAGCCCTGTTTCACGTTTACTATTTCCATATTGGTGAGTAATCATATTTTCATTCCTTTTTCATGCCTCCCCCAAATCAAATCGTATCGCATCCTTTTTTTTATTATTTATTTCATTATTATTTTTAATATTTTTATTTATACATTTTCTTTTTGAATTATTTTTTTCTTTTTTCTTTTTCATTTATGTTTTTTTATTTTTTTATTTTTTTATTTTAATTATTATTATTATTTTTTACCT
>Ga0123340_1001941_pt1 | contig 18068 bp, 14 predicted proteins | sample SirMexnodulemix_FD_89961 | JGI IMG/M metagenome (GOLD analysis project Ga0123340, IMG submission 89961) | Root nodule microbial communities of legume samples collected from Mexico - Siratro Mexico nodule mix | ecosystem: Host-associated > Plants > Roots > Nodule | place: Mexico: Nepantla... | reverse complement strand
GAATAAAAATTCTCTTATATATATTTTATAAATAAAAATACTATTTATGTAAAAGTATCATATAAGCATGTTCAGAAAAAAAAATTGGAGCATTTATTTATTTGTTTCACTAGTTCATTTTATATTTCTTTTTATCTGTCTAATAACTCATAACGTCTTTTGACTTTTACACCTTATTTTTATTTTATTTTTGTTCTTATTATATTTAATTTGTAGTGTGTTATTAATTTACAATCCAAACAAAAAAATATATAAATATCTTTTGCATAAATTAATTAATTTAATACAATATTTCAAATGTATAAAGCTTTTTTTTATATTACAAATAATGTTTAAACTTCTATTATCTCTTTTCATATCAAATAAAATGCTAATAAAGTTTTATTAAGTTATGATGTAATTAAAATATGTAAAGTTATCATAAATAGTTAAAATGTTGAATTTTGACTTCTGTAAATTTTATTTGAGAGTGTCTTACTTGTAAAAAAATAAATTATAAGAATAAGTCTTCATTATAATTGATTTTTAGAGTATCAAGATGAGACTAACTAATCTCAAACTTATATTGAATATGTACGTTTGAAAAACTTATTTAACTTCAATTATTTTTTTCAAGAAAATCATTTAGAAAACTAAGAATATATTAATTCGTGATGTACTATATCAAGATCAAACTTATTTATAGAGAACTTAATACAATTATTGACTGATTTGTTGATTTAAGAATTATTAATATTTATAATAATAAGATATTTTTTATTATATATATATATATATATTTATTAAGAATTTTTTTTTTAACTTAGTTACAGTGGTCCTAACAGTGGTCCTTATTCTATTCTACCAACAATAAATATAGAGAGAAAAAAATAATATAAGTATTGTATTATCTCCATCACATGAAATTATTTTATACTAATAACTTATTTATTTATTAAAGTTACTCCAACACACATGATAAACACAACTAATTAAGAAGCCAGAGGAGATTCTTATAGTGGAGAAATTCTAAGTGGGGTATGAAAAAAGGCTTAGCAATAGCATTAAGTAGTAAATGATCAGGTATCATGGGACACCACTAAACAAAGTAGTTATGTCTTAATTTACTTTTAACTTTTTCTTTTCATATCTTTAAAGCAAATTTGATGTAATCAAAACCTTCCATGTACACATAATGCAATATTAATCAGATACCCCATTTAGGCCTTTTTTTTTCTTTCCTGGGAAGTTTACCGGAACTATACTGGTTCAGACATGGACACTTTATTATGAATTACCTACCAATTTTTATATCAAATTCAAGGAAAAAGTTGTTTAGTTTAAAATGAAAATACATTTCTACGAGATTTTCCATCATCTAAAAAAGGAAAGTAAAAAAGAAAATAAACTCATAAATAATTAAATTTAGCTCGTGCCAAAGTTAAATATAAAAAATTAAAGAAATTTACATATTAATTTGTGTATAAATTAATTTATTTTTTTATAGATATGTTTGTGGGAAAACTTGTCCAAATGTAAAAGATGAAAGGCAGTGGAGAGGTGGAGAAAAAACATCATTTATGAAGGTTTGTTTGAAACAAAAGAGGTTAAGAAATACTACTGTTAAATTTGTGTTCTTGCAATAGACCGGTTAATTCCGATAACAAAACAAAGTCTTATATAGTTGTTCTGTTGTCGTTTCTTTCCGTTTGTTATTTGTTACTGCTCCAAAGTCCACCGAATATAGACGCTCCGATGCTCAAATTAATTTATAGTTAGAGTGTACAAATAATTTAAGTCAGAATAAGGTCCAGTCTATTAAGATTTATTATGATTCTATTATAAATCGATTATAACTTATTTTTATTCAGCCGAGGTTTCGATCGAGATAGTCATCTCGATCACTCATTTTGGAATTTTGATAACAACGTGGTAATATAAATTGATATAGATGGCAGACTATATAGTATAATTTATAAATCAAATTGCAAGTATGGTGGATGATTCATCGTGTACCTTCAATGAAAATGTTTTAATTAATATTAGGAAGAAAGTATGTGTGTGTCTATGGATAGGTATTAAAAATGTTTTAATTAATATTAGGAAGAAAGTATGTGTGTGTCTATGGATAGGTATTAAATTAAAAATGTTTTAATTAATATTAGGAAGAAAGTATGTGTGTGTCTATGGATAGGTATTAAACATCATGTTTGTGGATGAAATGTTACCAATTTATGCGTAAAAAGGTAATTGCAGAAATAATATTTTTCATTCAGTTAATTGAAAAAATAATTTGAAATTTCGCATAAAGTTTAGGAACAGACTCAGTGATTAAACTGAAAAGAAAAATGATCTGCTGATGCTGTCCTTTTCATTTAAGCACACATTGTCTGATCTAATTGTTTCTAAAAATATCTTTTCTTAGTATCTTATTACTCGTACAAAAATGTCACCCACCCTCAACCTAGGTGCAAAAATAAAATAAAATAAAGGTTACACCGACCATAGGATCACAACCTTCAAAATTTTTGCAACGATTGTGTATAGATATATTATATACAGAATTTAAAGGCAGCAAACTAAAAGATGGTATCGTAGAGATTTTTAAATCATATTTACAGAGTCGGTTACTATTAATAAATATTTTGAGAAAAAATTTATTGAAAAAATGTATAAATTGAACTCACGTAATAAATTAACACTCGAACTTAATATTAAAATAATAATTTTGTGAGTTTTGGTTATTTAATTTTTTTATTTCTATTTAATCTAAAATTTAGACTTACACATATATTCTTAACATAACGAGAATTTATTTAAGAAACGAAAACAAGAGTAACACAAAAAAATATTAGTTTATGGTGGAGTGGATTGAAAGAACCAATGATTGAAAAAGGAAATGCACATAAGGTATGAGGTTAAAGTCACAAACAATTGAAGCATAAGGGAATTATTGGTTAAGTTGAGTTCACTGTAACACTTTTTTGGTGATGAAAAAGAGGTAGAAAAAGAATGAAATAAAGGAGCAACCTGTTTACTTTAAGTAAATCTCTTATCTTCTTTACAAAAGCATTTTCGGGTGTCGTTTGCGAAGCACAAGATACCTTTTCCATGTGAAGTGGAAAGGGACAACTTCAGACGAATCTACGGGTTGATAATTTGAGATGGCTGTGATCAACAACACAATTAACTCTACTTTGATTTTATTATCATATTGTTGAGGTGTAAGGTGCATTGGTATCACTTTTGTTAAACAATTTAATTAGCTACTTTCCTTTCATAACCTAACATGATAAGGTCCTCAAAAAAACATTTCATCATATATACTATGTTTCATTCTTTGGATTCTCAGAACTCAATTGAGTACAATTGCTAGTGGAAGGTGAATTTAAGTTACTTGTTACTTATGAATAAAATGAAAAATTTTCCATATTATTGTGTTTATATAAGAACAACTTAAGATTATAAATATAATCTTATAAAACAATTATGTTTGACTGTGTTCACCGGATATAAAATTTAAAATTCAAAATTTTAAATAAAACTTCAAATTATAAGAATAAAAAATATTTTTTTAAAGTACCTTTTATTCTAAATTAAAATGCTGGAATGACTCAGAAAAATAAATTAAGACTTGTCTTATGTGGAATGAATTTGGTATTAAAAAAAAAAAAGTGTGCAAAACAATACGTGGAATGGGGAAGAGACGCAATCATACACGTTTGTGAATTTGAGTTTTCCTATGCAGAGAGAAAATATTTTCAGTTGATATTGCTATACAGATTCGTTTTGACTTAAAATGAGTTAATCTTATGAAGTGAGCTACTACTTTATCATCTGCTTGGTATAGAGAAAGGAAAATTGAGGAAAGAGAAAATTGAAAATTTTGAATGGACTAAAAATTAAAATTTTATTTTTAAAAAGTTTTTTTCTTCAATGAAAATTATTAGCCTGTCTTGTTTTCTTTCTTTTCTTCTACTCCAAACATATTATTAATTCGATTCTTAGTAGGACCTTCATGCTGTATGCTCCAGAAAATCAATAATTTATGGCATTAAACTTGAAAGTAGCACTAATATCTTCACAATTCATGTTAGTCAAAGTCTCAAAGACCATTGTGAAATTGGCAGTTTCTTCTCTATTTTTTTTTTTCTTTTGATTTTTAATGCAGTGCTAAGTTTTCATAGACCCTAGTATTTCTCTTATAGTGGAAACATAACTTTACACTAGCAAGTTGACACATCAAAGTAGATTTTCTTACACCTGTAGAAAAAACAAAGTTGTGTCATGCTTAGAAAAATGATGTTTTATTTATTTAGAATTAAATTTTCATCTGTTTTCCTTCAGTTAGTGCTTTGCTTACATAATTTGCTGGCATACAGAAGAATAATGCTAGCGTGTATATAAAATTTCTTGGGGATTCATTTCATATGGGTCTGTCATGGACTAATATTAAATATTTGTGCTTGCAGATTCTACCCAGCTAGCTATCTACTTATACTTTTGGTTTCTGTTCTAAACTGTGTTTCGATTGCCTAGGTTCGATTCTCATTTCAACAATTCAACTTACCTAACTTTCGATTCAAATCCGTTTTTCATGTTAAATTTTGCTTATAAGTGGTATGCAACATGTTTGTTTATTTTCATCTGTATGGATAATTATTCCCTTTGGATAATTATTTCCTCATGCTGAAGTTTCATTCAATTTCATCCAACAAACCCAGCTTCCAGTTTCAAATCACTTGGTTGTTATATAGGGGATCAAGTCTAAATTCCACCATTTTATCTTGTCTACATTGCATTAAATCTCCAGTTTGAGATATGAATTTTCTTTTTGCATGATTTATAGTATATGAACTCTTCATCGACTCAACTAGTCCTCGCGAAAAGGATGGGTATATATGATCCATTCCATCAAGTGAACATGTGGGGGGACAGCTTTAAAATTGATGGAAGCTTGAATTCAATTGCTACGCCAATGTTCATAACGAAGCCCAGCATGAAGAACAAGGTAAAAGGCATAAGAATTTCTCTTCTGTTAGTAATGTTCATACTTGTTTACGACACTGAATTCCATGTGTTCAGTCTGAATGTACTCCTCATGAATCAAGGGAACCTTCTGGAGATGACCAAGAGACTAATGAGAAAGCTGATAGTAAGGTAATGAATTTAATCACTGTATATTTCTTTTATGCTATTCTAATGCTTTGGAGATCTTGATATCAAACATGAATGTTTTTTATTGAAGCTTTTGACATTGTAGTTAAGGAGTATTTATGTGTAGGTACTAAGACGTCAAGCTCAAAACCGTGAGGCTGCACGAAAATGTCGGCTGCGGAAGAAGGTGATAGAAACTGAATTTAAGGGAAGTTAGCTAGTGTTCATAATCTCATTCTTGCTTATGTAATTAATAGGCTTATGTTCAACAATTAGAAACAAGCCGTGTGAAGCTTATGCAATTGGAGTTGGAGATTGAGAAAGCAAAAAAGCAGGTGATCTTAACCAAAAAAATCACAGTTCTTGTTTATGCTTTTTATTTTAATTTATGGGTTCAAGCACTTACTAAAATGTCTACTTGCAGGGTATGTACATACGCAGTGCACCAGATGTTAGTTATATGGGATCATCTGGAACAATTAACCCAGGTTGGAGATTCTTAGTTTCAGTTTTAACTTTCAAGTTTTCTCAAAATGTTTTCTTCTTAGCTATTTTGTGTACTACTTTCTTCTTGTGCTTTTAGATGAAGTTGCTGTTTGATTTATGGTTTATGTTTGAGCCGGTATTAGATGAAATACATGCCTTTGTTTTCTTTAATGATACTTCTGTCAGGTATTTATGTGATTATTCTTAGTACTCCTCTACGGTTCATTTTGCTGCTGCATCAAACACAAAAGTCAATGAAATTTTTTTTACCAATAATGCTGACAGAATGACATCAGGCAGTCAGTAAATAATTTTGTCTATTTTAGTTCAAGTCATGGTTACTTGAGCAAAGTCTTCAACCTCCAATAGAAGTTAACTGTTACAAAATTGTTTTTTCTGAATCACATGTTGTGGAAAGATCTCTAAAGATTTCTGTAAAAGTCAGTTGATCTTTCTCCATATTTGTTTGTGTCTACTGATCAAGGCCCTTCCCTTCCCTCTTATGGTATCGTGCATAGTGTTAACTTTCACATGTTTTGCAAGATAAGTAGTCAATATCTTTCTCCCAAAAATCAAATTGGTGTTATCTTCATAAAGGGAAGGGTGAATATATTTCCCTTTTGGATGTGTTCCCTGATTTCGAATCCTCTTTTAGATAATTACCCTTCATAAATTCTTTGTTGTTTTTTATAAAGTCTAATGCGATATAATCAGTTTGTTTATATATGTTACATTTAGATGTGAGATTGATAGAATCTTTATTTCTCAAACTTCTTAGTAAACACTTCTAGTGTCCCAAATTAGTATATTGCAGTTAATATTGTGCTGCATTCTATCAAAATTCTTCTTAGGGATCCAAGTATACGAGAAAATTAAGTATTTCATGCAAGTAGCTTTCATGATATGATATTCTAATGTTTATCACACTTTGTCTTGTAGAATTCTCATGTCATTTATTTTGTGATTACATAACTACTTTTTCTAAGTGTCTGAAGCATTAAGTTTCTATAGCATTGTTTGTAAAGCAGGGATAGCGTTGTTTGAACTTGAATATGGACAATGGAACGAAGAGCTCTATAGACAAAATGAAGAACTGAGAAATGCATTACAAACTCGTGAATCTGATATGCAGCTTCATCTACTTGTTGAGAGTTGCTTGAGCCACTACTCAAATCTTTTCAGGATGAAAGCAGAGGCAGCAAAAGCCGATGTCTTTTATTTGATCTCTGGAACATGGAAAGCATCAGTGGAACGCCTTTTTCTTTGGATTGGAGGATCCCGTCCATCACAGCTTCTAAATGTACATCCACATGTCATTCTAACAACTTTTTATTTTATTTTCTGTTCATTGATTGTGCAGATTAGTACTAAGAATTCAAGTGTGAATTTGAGTTCAGAATTAAGTAAAGATGAGAAAGTCATATAAGAAAAAAAAACTACTCATTACTAATTTGGGCCAAATGTATGTGTTAAACTCTTCACAATTCCGTAGTAGTGGTTTACTAAAGATTTTGAAATAACAGAAAATAAGCCCCTGTCTCCCATTGTGTGGTTTGGAAGAGTGAATTTGAACTATTTAGATTTTAGTATCCTAGTATTGCTTTGAAGCCAAAACAAGAATGCCAGATTCTATGCACAACTAGATTTATCCAATATTTTTGATATGATAATGTAGTTGCTAAAACAAAATATCTTTTCTATCTTGTGTTTTGGACTGTCACTGCATAAACATCTTTTCTTCTAGATGTTACTATTTCTCAATTTTCATGATACACTTTTGCATCTTGTTAAAATTACTTGACCTTTTCTTTCAGATTATTGTACCACAACTTGAGCCTTTGACTGATCAACAAATTGTGAGTATTAACAACCTCCGGCTTTCATCTCAGCAAGCTGAAGATGCCCTTTCACTTGGATTGGACAAACTTCAGCAGAGTCTCGTCCACAACATTCCATCAGATCCCTTAGCTATAGGACACTACGGCTTTGAGATGGCTGCTGCATTGGACAAAGGTGAAGCACTAGAAGGTTTTGTAAACCAGGTAATGTATCTTGCATCAAATTTTTTAACATGTTAAGAGTTTGTTATTACTGACTCATAATGGGAAACTTGAGACATTATATGTAGTATACATAAAAACTGTAACAATCACGTAACAACTTATTTTTAAGAGTATTATAGTCATTATAAAAATAAAATTTTGTATTTATAAAAAAGAGATAGTAAAAGATAAAATAGTAATTGTGAAACAGTTATAAAAGTTTTTCATTTCTAAAGAATGCAAAACTGTTATTGTTGAGTTGAAAAACCTCTTCTTGAATTTATTCCTTCTTCCACAGGCAGATCACCTTAGGCAGCAAACTCTGCTTTACATGTCAAGGATTCTAACAACTGTCCAAGCAGCTCAAGGCTTGCTGGCTATGGGGGAATACTTCCATCGTCTTCACACTCTTAGTTCTTTATGGACTGCTCATTCATGTGATCCTTCCTTTCCCACTCAGCTCTCAAACTGAGACCTTTTTGAACCTCAACTGTTTTGTGAACAGGTGCTCAAATCATTGTCTTGTTTGATATGTTATGTATATGCTAGTGCTAGTTACTAATGCTGCCCAGTGCCATGAAGGGTGAACCAAACTTTATATGATCTAGATAACAAGTGAACCACTTTGTAGATAAAATATTGTATCAGTTTCCACATGATCATGAAAAAGGATTTAGCTTCAGATAAATACTTATAAGAGAATTTAAGTAGGTATAATATATTAAACTTCTTTCATAAATTAAAATAATTTATATAGCTTAAATTTTGAAAAATTAAATGAACATAGCTTCTAAAAATTTGCCTGCATTAGTTGATTAGAACTTATTCGAGATCTTTAGTTCGTTGTATCATTTTATTTTCTTTTTCTATAGATGCTTGTTGAGAAGTTTATCTAAATTTGAAATTCATTTTCGCGTTAGTAAAATAAAAAACACAAAATCAACATGATGTACCTGATGATGTTTATATTCCATAATTATAACTTTTGTCTTAACTTTTTCTTGTTAAAATGTTTTTTTCTCCATTTGACATTCTTTTTTAATTTGATAGTATTCTCAAAATCAGATTCCTCGTTTTATCGGTAAATATAGTAGTTCACGGTTCATTAGTCTAATCGTAGTTGAATTATTACAAAACTGGTAATAATTAAACTTATTTGCTAATATTATATTACATTAAATAATATTTAACAATAAAATAACAATATCAACAAACTTTTCTCATTGCAAATTTTACTAAACATTAAACAAATTATTCAGGCTACTTATAGGTTACTTACATTAAAAAAACTCACGTTATAAATCGATCCCAATTTTTTTATGAATCGTTTTGAACCCATTCATGATAATGCTGCTTTTTATGTGAATCATTAATGATAATGCTATAAGAATCCATTAACAAATTTTGTTTCTTTTAGTGTGAAACATTGATTTTATTTTGACCCTCTCTATAAAGTATTATTTTATATTATTAAGTCAAGAACAACGTTAGAAATAGTAATGGCCCGTAAATCTGAAGTTTGTCCTAAGTACTTGTTATGATTAAGCTTATGAATAAGTGAAATTTAATGTTCAATATTATGAAAAATTATGTGACTTTTTTTATATTATTTGATATATTATATTAAGAATTAACTAGGAGTGTGTGATGAGATGCCACATGTTGGTGGATCAACTTTTTAGCATGAGGACGAAGAAAAGGTGAGTCAAAAAGTTGTAGGCTTTGGAAGTCTTTTTTAGAGGAAGTGATAGTGTGAGTAGGTAAACATTCAAACACTCGTATAAAGAGATTACAGTATACTTTTTTAAGAGAGATAAGACAAGTAGGTACATAATGTTTTAAGAAATCTTATGATTTATAATAATTGATTATCCAACTGTTATATTAATATATATTTTAGTTATATAAATTTATGGTTTTATAAGTTATCTAGTGAGATTATTAGACTATTAATAATATAAAAGTGATAAGAGTTTAATATGAGAAAAATAGTTTGATTTACTGGGAGATAAATAATGAGAATTCTATTAAGTTTGAAATTTAAAGTATTTTTGTGATTTTTTTTATTTAGATATTGATATGTTAAGATCAATTACAAGATAATATGAGTTATTTAGATAAGTGAGTAAGTGAAAATCGTTCCACTATTAAATTTTCATCCTTAGATAGCTTTCTTAAACTCTTTTTTTTTTTTTTTTTCCAACAATTTCATCAAAACATCATTCTCAAAAATAGAAAACTTGATAGAATATTCCTATATCTATGAAGATGCTCAGATCTCTGAAACTAGTAGTTCTTTACTATGTTCATACAAAGTATTAAGATCCACACTTTGATCTATCATCAAACTGATCACTATTACAAGACCCTATATTAGGGAATATATGTTTGGTCTTCCAGGATTGAATAATGTTCTTTAACAGCAATATCAGAGAAACAAGAATGCAATAATAAGAACTGTGTTTACTATGCTGCATGCAAGAATCATAGTCCTCACTATTTTTATTAACTTTAATGTTAGTATAAGAGATCCTAACATCTCTCATAGGCTAAAGGTCAAAATCCAGATAACTAGAGCAGATCATGTAGCTAAAGCTTTACTTGCTACACTCGATCATGAATTTATATATAAGCTCCAAGATCATGTCATTAATTTCTCTTTACCAACTACTAGTGAGAGAGCTTTATCTTTTCTAGCTAACCACCAAGAACAAACTCCCTACATAATCTAGATTTCTAAGAATATTTCTCACCAAAATTGTAGGAACTCATTCGTTTATAATGGGTAACCAATTATGAAAAGCTGCATGAGAACAAGAGGTTGATTTAAATCAACAGAAGTAACTTTTAGGAGATTTGTGGATGGAATTGTGAGGACCATCTTCAAAACCTTAGATAAGAACACAACCTATATCTCAACTGTTCGATATTTTTGAAATAAAAGATAAGAAACATAATAGAGGAGACAGAACGTAAAAAAAAATGTTTTAGATGAGAAAGACTGATATATTATATTATCATCAATCTTACAATTTATATATCTTAAAAGTAACTGTCCACTAACAATATAGTCTTAGAAATAAGCAGTAAAAGCAAAAAGAAAAAAAGATAACAAAATATTTAAAACTTTCTAACTGGCTCTCTAGGACTAGGAAAATAAAAAAAAAAAAATAATTAGAACGGCTCCTGAAGCATTTTCCTCACACTTCTCCTTGTTTTTGGAGCTGCAAACACCAATATTTTGCCTTAAAGTTTCAAACCTATTGATTTGAAGTGGTTTTGTGAACAAATCTGTTAACTAATTTTTATACTTGCAGTAAACCAAAGTCACAAATTCTTCGTTCTGCACTTCTCTTATGAAAAATAGCTTGATATTGAAATGTTTAATTTGTCCATGAAACACAGGATTATGGGAAATAACAATAGCAGCTTGGTTATCCACAAAAATCTTGGTACTTTCTTTCTGCTCTAAATCTAAATTTATTAAAGTCTTTCTCAGTCACAAAGCTTGATTGATAGCAGCTGTTGCTACAATGAGTTCTGCTTCAACAGTGGATTGTGCCACAATTTCTTGCTTCTTTGAGCTCCATGAGAAAATACTAGATCCAAGAGTAAAACAATAGCCTGAAGTACTTCTCATATCATCAATAAAACCTTCCCAATCACTTGTCAGAGAAACCAACCAGCTTAAATTCTTTGCTCTTTGTGAATTTAACACCAAAATCACTTGTACCTTTGACATATCGAATCACTCTCTTGACGGCTTTGAGATGCAATTCGCTTACATAATGCATAAACCTGGACAAAATTCTCACAGCATTTAAAATATCAGAGGTGTTGCAGTAAGATACATCAAGCAACCAATCAACTTTTGAAGTATCAGTCATTAATTTCTTGCTTCTTTGAGCTCTATGAGAAAATACTAGATCCAAGAGTAAAACAATAGCCTGAAGTACTTCTCATATCATCAATAAAACCTCCCCAACCACTATCAAGGAAACCAACCAGCTTAAATTCTTTGTTCTTTGTGAATTTAACACCAAAATCACTTGTATCTTTGACATATCGAATCACTCTCTTGGCAGCTTTGAGATGCAATTCACTTGCACAATGTATAAACCTGGACAAAATGCTCACGACATTTAAAATATCATGGCGTGTTGCAGTAAGATACATCAAACAACCAATCAAACTTCTGAAGTATCCTTTATTAATTTTATCAGCTCCATCTTCCTTGCACAACTTTTCCTTTTGATTCATAGGAGTGTTTGCTTCCTTGCATTTTTCAAACTTAAACATTTTCAGAATCTCCTTAGCATATTTCTTCTGGCAAATGAATATTTCATACTCAGCTTGCTTAATTTCCATTCTAAGAAAGAAACTCATTAACCCAAGATCTGTCATCTCAAAAACCTTCATCATTTATTGTTTGAATTCTTGAACCAACCATGCTTTATTTCCTGTTAGCAAAAGATCATCAACATAAAGTGAAACTATCAAAACATCATTGCCCCAATGTTTAACATAAAAAGTGGCCTCAGACAAGTGTTTTGTAAAACCAATGCTTAGTAAATGGTCGTCTATTCTACTGTACCAAGCTCTGGGAGCTTGTTTCAACCCATAAAGAGCCTTTTTTAGAAGATAGACCTTGTCTTTTTCTTCATCCTTCACAAAACCTTCAGGATGTTCAACATATATTTCTTCATGTAAAATACCATTTAAAAATGCTGATTTTACATCAAGTTGATACACTTTCCAATTCATTTGAGCAGTTACCACAAGCAAAAGTCTTATGGTGTCTAAACGAGCAACTAATGCGAAGGTGTCTGAGTAATCCACGTCAAGAATTTGAGTATAGCCATTCACAAAGAGTCTTGCCTTGTGTTTGTTGATAGAACCATCAGCATTAAGTTTGGTTCTGTACACCCATTTGACTCTAATCACCTTTCTGTCCTAGGGTCGATCAACCAATTCCCATGTTTGGTTCATCTCAATCATAAACAATTCCTTCTTCATTGCAGCGATCCAATTTTGGTCTTCCTTTACTGCTCTAAAATCTGCAGGTCACAAACAGCAATGTTGCACTTCTCATAAATATCAGACAATGGTCTAGTAACTCTTAGAGGAGCATCATCCACCAATTCATTTTGCCAATCTTCTTCTCCAATTCTTGAAGCAAGGGGCTTAAACTATAGGTCTACCACAGTTGGATCCTTCTTCTCTGTCTCATTCCAATTCTACTCTTCATCTTCTATGAAGTAGACATCTCTACTAACAACAATGCTTTTAGTTTGTGGCTGAAAAATTTTATAGGCTTTGCTGACAACGCTATAGCCTATAAAAATGTTTGGTGATGCTCTTTTATCAAGCTTACCACGCTTGCTCTGTGGAACATGAGTGAAATACAAACATCCAAATATTTTGAGAAAATTTAGAGAAGGATTGTAACCATTCCAAGCCTCATATGGTGTATCATCCTTGACTGCTTTTGTGGGGTGTCTATTTTGCAAGAAAACAGCAGTATGAGTTGCTTCTGCCCAAAACTTCTTTGGTAGATTCTTCTCATGCAACATAAATCTAGTCATTTCTAAGATGTATTTGTTTCTTCTTTCACTCACCCCATTTTGTTGTGTAGTATAGGGAATAGTTAATTGATGTTCAATGTCAGCTTCCTCACAAAACAGATTGAAGTTTTTTGAGATGTACTCCTTACCATTGTCAGATCTTAGAATTTGAATTTGGTTGCCACTTTGATTCTCCACTAGTTTTTTGAACTTCCAAAATGCACCAACCACTTCTGACTTGTATTTTAAGAAAAAAATCCGATTACCTGTTAATGAAGGAATTGTTTTTTGAGGTCCAGCTATATCTGTGTAGACTAACTACAACTTACAAGTAGCTCTTTTTGCTAACTTTGGAAAAGGCTTCCTTTTTTGTTTTCCAAATAGATAAGATTTGTAAGTTGGTATGTGATCGTTAAGTTCTGGAAGATCAGTTGCCATATTTTTGGACTTCATTTGCAATAACCCTTGGTAGTGATAATGCCCGAGCTTCTTGTGCCAAACTTGTGTGATGTTCTCCTTGATTGGAAAAGCAACTTGCTCGTCCTCCAATGAATTTAAAGCAAAACTTTTTCCATTCATTTTCACTTTAAAGATATCCTAATCAGCTGCATCTCTAATTGAACAAAAGTTGTCTTCAAAAATAACTTTGAACCTTCTTTCAATCAATTGGCCAACACATAACAAATTTTGCTGAATCTCGAGTACAAAAAGAACATCAAGAATAAACTTTGTACCTGAGTAGCTAGCCATTGCAACAGTTCCCTTGCCTCTGACTGAAATATAATCACCATTGCCTACTCTGACTTTGGTGATGTTGGTTTGCTTTAAATCTTTGAAAAGCTCTCTTTCATTGATCATATGATTGGTGCAACCACTATCAATCAACTAGTTCTCATTCTCTTCACTGCTTGCAAAACATGTCGCCACAAAGAGTTGATCTTCCTCCTCTTGATCAACAACCTTAGCTTCTTTTTCTTGCTGCTGATTTATACTCTTGCATATGATTGCTTCATGTCCCATTTGATTGCACTTGATACATACAGCATCAGGTCTCTTCCAACATCAGTGCTGACAAGGTGGGTAATTTTTCTTTTCACCCTTTCCTTTGTTGTAATTATTTGCACTACTAGTTGGATTATTCTTCTTAAAGTTTTTAGCTTGTTGGCTCTTGGCTAGAAGAGCACCTTCAGCAGCATGATCTTTCCTCATCAATCTTAGTTGCTCTTGGGCCTGCAAGGCATGTAGCACTTCTACCAAAGCGATCTTGGACATATCCTTTGTATTTTCCAATGAAGCCATAGATGCTTCATACCTTTCTGGCACTATTACTAGAATTTTCTCAACAATTCTAGAATCTATAAAATCCTTGCCCAACAACCTTATTTTGTTGGCAATACTCAATAATTTGTCTAAGTATTCCTTAATTGTTTTGGATTCTTTCATCTTTTGAAGTTCGAACTCCCTTAAATTTAACACCTGCATGCTTCAAATTCTTTCATTTCCAGCATATTCTGCCTTTAGATAATCCCAAATTGATTTTGCTGATTTGAGTGTCATGATCCTAGTAAAGATGGTTGTAGAGACTTCATCAAAAAGGCATGATTTTGCCTTAGCTTTTCGGGTCTTTTTCTCTTTATGATTCTTGATCTGAGCCATGGTGGGATTGTATGGGAGTGGAAGGATTTCATAATCTTATTCAACAACTTCTTAGAGGTCTAAAGCCTCTAGGTAAGTCTCCATTTTGACCACCCAAAGATCATAATTTTTTCCATCGAAAACTAGAAGAGCTGTTTGATAGAAACTTGCTTCAGAGTCCATTTTATAGTAAGAACCAAGTCTTTCCTAGCTAGAGTCTTCACTAGATCACTTTCACAAATTTTCCTTGGGAAAAAACTTCAAAAGGATGTTCTTTTGTGTGTGTGCAAGGAGTCCTAAATACTAAAAGAAGGTCAACTACAAATATTTAGGAGATTATGTGCTAATTGTCATGGAGACCTAAAATATATAAAAGAAAATTGAATTAAAAGTAAGTCAACAATGATATTTAGAAGATCAATCATATTAACCTTTGCAAAGCTTCAAGGATAATCTCTTTACATTTATTTAAAGAGATCAAAAAGAAAATGAAGAGCATACAAGTGCAATACAAGTTTTATCAAGCTTTGAAAAATAAGTGTTCTTTATGGGTATAGACTTGTAATTCTTCACAAAGTTCTTTGTGAGCTTTGATTGTGACCTCTCTAAAAGTTTTCTTTTATACTTGGAAGGTCTTAATCTCAAGGGGAGATTAATAGGAGTGGTTAGTGTACTCGTGAGAATCAGAAGTGATTTGTGTACTTGTGTATAACTAGGAGTGGTTTGTATACTCGTCTTGTAACCAATTATTTAATTAGTGGAACCTCTTAAGTTGTTTGCTTATAGGAGAATTACACATAATTCGTGTTGGGGTGAACTAATATAAATCTTTATTGTGTTGTTTGTTGTACTTGGTACTAGATGTTCTAGTCTAGTTTTCTATAAGTAAGAGTTTAAGGCTCTATTTAAACGTCTCTCTTCTAGACCTAATTGTTCCAACGTTTATAAGTTAAGAGAGAACATATCTACACAATCTATATGGGATGCCTTTGCTCGAAGGGAGCTTCCAAATTTTCTTCTTTTTGTGTTTTTTTGGTTCATGCGTCGAATGTAATAAGCTAAAATATAAAGTCTAATTTCTTTTACTTAGATCAAAACAATGTACAATGATAGCTTGCACTTAAGTGACTAAAGGTTATATTGTCTTAATGTGTGTGTGTGTGTGTTTAGGGGTTGTACAAAACGAATCATTTAAGACTCAGGTGTTCCATTTGGCAGACAATATAACACTTTTCAATCTTATTTCTGTTTGATGAGCAATGTTTTTCTTAGATGATAAGCACATAGACTAAAGCTAACGTTGTACTTCATAAAAACGATGTTTATGATTATTCTATGTTGAATGTTTGCATCCTCTCTGCTAAGATGATCCATAAAAACATATGTCAATATCAAAGATCTCAATAGATATGAGCTAAAGTTGTCATGCTTCAATAACTTCATGGTGTGCGCATTATCTACTCTAGAAAGACTACCTAGCATGTATAAATTTGTGTTTACAAAATTTCAAGTAAAGGTACTATAAACAAAGATAGATAACTATTACCAACTATTGAGATGTTGTTTCAAGAGGAAAAGAGCATTTAATACATGCATGGAACACATTTAATGCATCCTCTACTATCAAGATAATCAGACGAAAGGAAGACTTTCAAATGAGTTGAAAGTTGCTCCATAAAAGGATTAACATTGAGTCTTTTCTTCAACACTTATATAAAGACATCCTTAAAGAAGGAAAAGATTAAGAATGAGAGTTACAATTTTTAGAACATTGAAACATTGCTAAATCTTTTTTAGCTCTAGAAGACTTTGTAAAACTAATATTATGTTTATTAGTGAACAAGTAGAGTCCTTAAACCCTGTATACATCATAAGATGCTACCCTCTCTAGTTAATAGACCTTTGTGATCTCTTGGGTCAAATTTTATGCAAATCTTGATCTTATCCATAAGTAATTATGTTCAAAATTATATTCGGTGGGTTAGCCAATAATGGTTTCATTTTGAGAGAATGTTTGAGTTTTAGCTAGATGTGACTAAATATTTAAAGAATATTTGAGTTTTAGCCAAAGGCGATTATGTTTCAAACAATACTCAATGGATTAGTCTAGAGCGACTACACTCAATTTGTATCTTCTAACAACAGTCCGTATAATAAAATTCAATCACTTAATCAATAATTAAATATAATCTATGCTATTAGACATTGCAGTGTAAATATATGAGTATTAAATTGTTATTTTTTTTATCTTGTTAAGATTGCATAATATAAACATATGAGTATTAAATTGTTATTTCTTTTATCTTGTTAAGATTACATATTATTGAATTTGTAATAACTATCCACACCGTTTTAATTCGTGTGAGTAATTAAAATTAAAAATCGAAAATAAGTATAAATTTTTTGAATAATAGATTGTTTCAATTTAAAAAATACAGTATGCTAAATGATATCAGAGCCTAAATGATAGCCAAAAAATTTATGCTTCATTTTTGAAATCTGGGTGCATTATATATTATATTTCGAAAGTGAGTAGAGAGAGAGACGATTTCATAAACCATGGAACAACCTTCTACATCATCTAGCCCTCCTATAACCCTTTCATCTAAAATCACTATTCCAGACTCTTGTAAAAAGACCCTTTCCTCAAAAATCGGAAACTTGATAGAATACCAGCATATTTCAGAAGAATCTCAAATAGAACACTCCTTACCCCCTCTCTTGAGTCCGTACAATGTTTTCAGGAGAAACAGATCAGATTTTGCATGGATCTCTTTCATAAGAAAATTAATCTCCACTCCCAGAAAAGGATGTAGGGAGTACATACAAAGCTCTCGCACGGATCAGGTAGCCCTGCATGCTACCAGTGCAGAACAATACGTAGATTTGGAGATCAGTAAAGAGCTAATCAAACAATGGAGAGCCCATGACTACGTAGCACTCCATCTTGGAGTCGTCAGATTAATGTTGACCCTTCATGGCAGAAAAGGACTACCGGTTACAGCTAGAGTCACACTTCTGGACTCTACATATCAAAAATATGAACAAGCTGTAATAGGAACAGTCTTAACAATACTCAACGCAGGAAGTGCTGTCTTGACTATCTTTCCAAACTTCAACGTCCAACTGAAAGATCCAACCCTTCCAAATAGATTCAAGGTACAAGTCCAGCTCGTGGGAGCACCACAAGATGAGGCGGCACTAT
>Ga0123340_1001939_pt1 | contig 18070 bp, 18 predicted proteins | sample SirMexnodulemix_FD_89961 | JGI IMG/M metagenome (GOLD analysis project Ga0123340, IMG submission 89961) | Root nodule microbial communities of legume samples collected from Mexico - Siratro Mexico nodule mix | ecosystem: Host-associated > Plants > Roots > Nodule | place: Mexico: Nepantla... | reverse complement strand
TATATATATATATTAATTTTTTTATTCAAATTTACATACATAATACATAATGCAGATTCTAATTCATTGTTTCTTGATAATAGGATATAAAAAGAATATAATATAAAATGAGAGTTGTTAATCTAATAAATTTGAACAAAACAAAATATCTTATTTTTTAGGATCTTAATACTATTCAATTAATTATTACATATTAGATTATATATTTTAAATATGTCATCTAGATATGAGAGTTTTTTTAATGACGTATTCTAAAAATATTAAGAAAAATCCTTCGAATATAAATTATTTTGTTTACTCGAGAAATGCATTAATAGAAATTACGTATGTATAAAATATAGGAAACTCAAATAATGAACACTGATTTTTACATGTTATTGTTGGAAAATTAAGAAACTATAAATTAATGCTTTGTTTTATTCAAATATATTTTAAAATTTATAATAGTATATTTTATTTTGTTTTTAAAGTTATATTACAGTACAATTTTAATACAAGAAACAATAAAATTTAGTGTTTGTCTTATATTTATTTTGATTTATTACAGCATAATACCGGTAACATAATAAGAAATATGGATAGACAGAGTTATTTAATATATATATTTTTTTGGGGTTGAAATATTTATATGCAGCTAATCTCTGCTTCCCAATTCATTCAAACTAACTGAAACACCATACGCAGAATCAAGGGTTTCGTTTCTTCCATCGCATCGATTCATTCTTTCTGCTTTCACTCACAAGCGCCAAAATCTCAATGAATTGATCTTCTCTCGTTTCAAATTTCCGAATCCTCACAGTAGCTGCTTCTCTCTCTCTCTCTCTTTACGATTTTCAGTAGCGCACCTTAGTCCCTAATTTTATGCATGCCTTCTTTAGAACACGTTCGCACATTTAATCTTTCGATTTTATTTCATTTTTTTTCCTCGCTTCAATACTTAGGAAAACCAAGAGCTGAAGCGATTTGCTCCTTCGGCTTTTTTTATTTTTTTAAATTGAAGCCATGATGAAGTTTTTGCTTGTTCTTTTGATTTTGCTATTGAAAAGTTTAGCTGTTCCACTTATTTATATGTATTTCTTTTTTCTTGGTGTTAAAATAACGAACGGTGAAACTTGATACCCTTGATGTCAGTAGGACTAGCCTTGGTTGAAGAGGTTGGCATTAATTTATTCACTGTTTAATAGGCACATTCACTGCTAATTAGGTCATTAATTTTTTTCTGTTTCTGAAATTTTGCGGTAGTCTTTCTTTACCTTGTTTTGATTGTTCGATTCACTGAGATGTTTGTTGCATTCTAATCTGACCAACTGTGTTGGTGAAATTACAGGGATGGATTCTAACTCACCGTTGCTGCCTCATGGCGATTCTGATACGAAAACTGCATTTCGCAAGCCTTCTGGTGATGCAGCTAGTAGGAATTATCGGCGTCGGTCACCTGTTGATGGATCATCCTCACCTGATGGTTGGGATCTTTTAAGCTCTTGGTCTTATTTCTTTTAGAAGTTTCAATGGTATTGTGATGAGTTTTCAACCAATATTGGTAATTTGGTATTTGAAACTTTTTAAATTTGTGGTGTTCATGCATGGTTCTTCTTGTGATGGAAATTAGATAGGTGGTACGTTTAATATCTTTGTCACTTACCAAATGATCTAATTTATGGGCGTACTGGACTTAAGGTTGGACTTAGGGTTGATTCATGGTGTTTTCTGACGTTACAGCAGTTCCCTATGTATGAAAACTAATACAATGTTTTATGCTTGTGATGTGATTAGCATAAGGTGGGGATGTGATTGCAGTTTATAAAAATTTAAAACACTTGCACTATCATACTTAATAGCTTACACAACCTACTCCTTTGTTCCTGTCTATGTGGTCAGTGTTTTGGAGAAGATTTTAGTTGGTATGCTATGAATATTAATTCAACTATGGGTGGAATGGTTTTTTCTCTTATTAAGGTAGGGATATATAGTTAACAACCCATTGTTATAAGTTTTTCTATTACTGTCTCTTTGTTTTGTGTTTTTCAATGTCTAGTATGAAAGCTTTTAAAGGGGAACTTGATCATTTGAGAATAATGATGGAATTAATGACTAAATCCTCTGGATTGTATTCCTTACCAATGAAACGTAATAGTACATTCAATACTATTGACCCTACTCCTAGGGTGTTTTTGGATTCTTAATTTAGGAGCAACTGATCACATGACTCCTTTTCCTAAGCTCTTTGATTCCTATGTAAAATTGACTAGAGAACAATTCATTACAATTGCAAATGGTGATAATGTACCCATATGCAGATCTAGGAATATAACTTTAGAATCATCTATTGTATTAAAGGATGTTTTATATGTCCCACAATTGATCAATAGCCTTATCTCTATACAAAAGCTTAGAAAAGATTTTAATTGTTCAATAACTCTTATGTTCTTATAGTGTATTTCTAGACTTCGCCACAAGGAAGATGCCATTAATTAATGAGAGAGTAGAGTGGGTTGTATCTATTGGAATCCAAGGGCCAAAACAAAACAAAGGTCATAAGCTAACAAGCAACATAAAAAACATGGGCAAATTCCTAAATATGGCTTCATCATAAAAGATTTGGGCATCCCTCCTTCAACCTTATAAAGTCTTTGTTCCTTCATTTATTCACTACAGTTGAGTCTTTCAAATGTGATATTTGTCAATTGGCAAAGCATCATCGTGCATCTTATTCCAATTTTCGTCAAACAATGATTTCTCATTGACTTGATTCACTATGATGTTAGAATTTATTTCCAGAGAAAAATGATTTGTTACTTTTATTGATGATTGTACTCATGTCATGTGGACATACATTATGAAAAGTAAATATGAGGTCTTTCTCTGTTTTGTCCAAAATTAATTTGGAAAAAATTAAAAGAAAATTAGGTCCGACAATGGTACTGAACATGTAAATCAATAATTCTCCAAATTTTTGTCTCATAATGGTGTTGTTCATGAACTAACACGTATTAATACTCTAAAATGGAATGGAGTTGCAGAAAGGAAAGATTATCACCTTTTTGATGTAGCTAGAGTCCTCCTTTTCCTGATGTTTGTTCCAAGAACCTATTGTGGAGAAACTATGTTAACTGCATATTATTAAGAAATTAGTTGTTTGACCTGAGCTGTTCTTTATGTGTATTAGGATATGTTTTACTGTGTATTAGGATATGTTCTTAATCAATTGTTTTAGTGTGTATTAAGACATGTCCAAGATGCATGTATTAATAAAATCACGTCAATTACCTTCAGTTGTGCACATAAAACACTGTAAGACAAGAAAGCAAACATTCTGTCACTTGTTCTTGCCTCATGCATTGAGAACCATTCATTACACATTACGGCATTGGTTATTGTTTTTTTAAGCTGTTCACTTTTGGGTTTGTACTAATATCAACGACCCTGTGCTGCAATCTGCCATTAACTATTTTTATCTGGAAGCATGTCCATAAAAGTGTTTTGCATAATATATTCCACTGCAATACTGATTTTAGTATTATACAATTCAATGCCGAGCTATATGTAGTCTATGACTTCAATAAATAAATTTATGTTCTTTATATGCAGCTAATACTAGGCAAGGACATAGCTCAAGTCCAAATCCAGTGCGAGAAAATTCTTCAAGAGTCTCCCACCATTATTCAAGGAAGTATGACGACCGGGAACAGGACCAACAATATGGAAGAAATCACTATGGAAGAAGCAGTGACTCTCTTAGAAATCCTGATAGACAGTCATCCAAGAGTTCCCATGGTCACTCTCGGCGTGACAAGTATGCAAATGAAGATAGATATCGTGAGAGACTAATCTCTCGTTCGGGACATGAGTCAAGGGATGATCACATGAGAGAAGAGAGTGATATCAGGTCAAAAAACTACCATCGCAGTGTGGACAAATATTCACATGACAAATATGATAGGCCTGATCATAGAAACAAAGAAAAACGAAGAGAAACATACTTGGATCATAAAAAATATAAAGAGATCGATCATTATGAAAAATCTGCATCTAGTAAGAAGCATGCACTGCACGATGAGGTGGAGAGTGAGGGACTTTCATTGGACTGGGATGGTCGAAATGAAAGAAGAGATTCACGCAGAAGCTCAGGGGACTACAACAGAAGTGACCAAGCAGTCGGCTATTCAGAGGCAAGGAACCAAAGAGATGAATCAAGTCCACAAAGAGACAATGGTAAATTTAGTCTAAAAGATGCTTATAAGAGTGAGCAGAAGGAGTCAAATGATCAAAACATTCCGTGGAAAGATAAAAGAAAACATGACACTGACATTGGGAAGGGAAAAGACTGGAAAGCTAGGAGAGAAGGCGAGCAGGGTGCTATTGAAGATAAAGAAACTTCTGGAAAGAAACTAAAGTTGTTTGATTCTGACAAGGATGACAACAATAGAAAAGATGGTATTGCTTACATATTTTTTTCTAATGATTTGTTTTTATATATGTACCATTATATGAAATTACTGTGTTGCTTCATTTTCAGGTACTGAAGCCAATGAAAGTAAAACTTCGAGTTCAAAGTTTTCTCACCAGGGCAAGGCAGATTCATTGGCTTCCAAGACCAGTGGCTTTGATGGTGACAATGATCTAGATGCTGCAAAAATTGCAGCCATGAGAGCTGCTGAATTAGGTATGCACTACTTATCCTGAAAATTTCCCTACTTCTGGGTTATGGACATATGTTTGCTTTTCTATGATTGATTGGATTCTGATAGATTTAATGTTCACAATTTCAACTTTCACATTTGCTTAAGGTGAATTGATATGGGTTTGGATGTATATGACGTGGATGTCTGCCATTAAGTCCTCTGATTTATTTTCTCTATAGAATAGTTTTTCTCTTCTCTCCTAATGATTTGAGTTTCGAAGTCGTCAACCTTAAAAAAAATTATTTTATCCTAGCATCTAGAAATTGATGAGACTGAAAAAAGGAACTTGATTATAGATCATATGGATGTTGTATTCATTTTGAATTTTTGTGCATAACAGTTAACAGGAACTTAGTTGGGGCTGGTTGCTTGACTACTGACCAAAAGAAGAAACTGTTGTGGGGCAGCAAAAAGAGTACACCTACTGAAGAGGTATTTTGCATTTTTCTTTTTTTGGATTTGTTCTTTCCTTTTTCAAATAGAATGGTGTATAAGACAGTAACTTTTCTTTGGGATTAATATACTTGAGGAATGATCGTGAAGTTGAAATGAACTGCATTAGTGTAATTCACATTTTTAGGCTTTTGTTTCCCAGGAACTAGTGCAGGTTTGAGACGAGAGGTTGAAATTCTTCCGTTAATGATGACCATTTAGATGTTGAAATTGAACACAAATGTGGACTGGAAAAGACGAACAAAATGAAATAACATAGGAACGAAACTAAAAAACAGAAGCTCACCTCTTTCTAGAAACATGAGGCAATGGTGATTGAAGAAGACACAATGTTGTGCAAAGCCTAGATCTTGAAACATGACGTAGTGATAGTCGAAGAAGATGTGAGATAGTGGCTTAAAAAGATGAGGCAGTGGTCGAAGAACGAGATTTGCAAAGAATGAGATCACCGATCTTATCCAGCAGAAGAGTTACTTCTTCCAAAAGCACAAACCAAACACGATGAGAGCCTAACCCTTAGAATTTTGAAACGTGTTTCAAATGCAACACATTTTTCTTTTGTGCCAAACTACATGACTCATTGACCCAAACTTGGACTTCCTTGAATGAATTCAGTCTCTCTTGAGCACCAAAAAAACAATTTTGCAAATGAGTCAACTCGTAGCTGGTGATTAAAGTCGGAAACTTGTCTGTGTTTGTGAGTTGACTTTAGAGTTTGATAACCGTGGTTAGGACCCTTGCTCATGTAACAGTACATCTAGAAGTCGTGATATAGATGTTAAAGAAAGTTTAGTGTTGTACATTTATAGATTTTATCAATTTTTAACACACACAAGTAGGGTTTAGTGTCTTTTTTCTCTTGCATATTGTGGAATCTTGATTAGTAATTATGAGCATGCTCTTAAATTTTGGAGATGTATGTTAGCATGCTAGCATCTTTTAAGGTTACAAATGTTATTATTATATTAAACATTAAAATGTTTTCTTCTGTTGTGCACATGATGATGCCATCCAATCTTCGTCAAATATGTTGTTGAGGGTTTCATATCGACTAGAGATATGATCAAATTATTATATATAAATAGATGCAAACCTCACTTTATATACTAATTTTGTAAGGTTGAGTTAGTTTAAGGTCTACTTTCTAAGATGATATCAAAGTCTTTTGTAACAAAGTTTGTTGGACTTATCGTGTCACCCGCCGCTAATTGTATCACCCTCAAATATCTAGTTCTACATTTGAGATGTTCAATCTTTGACCTGAAGGGTATATTGGAGATCTTACATAGTTAGATATATGGTCAAATTATAATATATAAATTGGTCCAATTCTTAGTTTAAGTTAGTTTTGTTAGGTTAATATGGGTTTAAAGTTTACTTTCTAAGATTTGTTCACATGCTTTATTGATAATGTTGAACTAGGAGAGTTACACCGTGTGAGGGTAAATTTGGTACATATTTATGCTACAACATCTATTCACCAAAGTTGGGACATTTAGGGCTTGTTTGGTTAGGATAGATAAAGGAAATACTTGGACTTTTTTACTTTGCTTTAAAGCTTGGAAAACTGAAAGAAAAGTTATTTTTCCAAATAAACTGAAACTGAACTAAGCATGATTTCGGTCTGACCGAAGCTGCAATGGCCTCCAGTTGAATGTGGTCCCTTTTGACGCTGTGTTATGTCCTATTAATGAGTGCAAATGTTGGGATTTGTTGGTTCAAGTCGTCCTGTAGCATTGACCTGAAATGTTGTATACCTATCGATAAAATATTAGATTACATATTGCTAAAAAGTGTATGTGGTTGCGTTTGTACGTAGTAAGTAGATGAGTAGTGATATCGATGATTTTGTTACTTTGCGTGTTCCTTTGTGACATGGGTAATAGCATAGGTCCGTATTTATTTTTACATTTCCGATAATTTGCTACTAACAATGCAATCGTTGCTTTATGAATGCTCTTGCCGAATATTGTAGTCTGGCCATCGTTGGGATACAGCTATGTTTTCCGATCGTGAGCGGCAAGAGAAATTCAACAAACTCATGGTAAGTGTTTATATTTAGACGCTGCTTTGTTCTATTCTGACCCAAAAATTGCATGAAGGGGATGTTACTTTGAATGTCGATTGGAGTTTCTTCACCTACTAACTCAGTTTGAGTCTAAGGTTGTGCTCGTGCCTATGGCAAATTGTAGGGTATGAAAGGCGAAGCAAAAGTAGAGCAGAATACCAACAACCAAAGCCAAAGCAGTAATGATATTCTCCGTGCTGAGAAGCAGAAGGAACTTCAGATTGATCTAGAGAAACAATACACTGCAGGTCTTCGACGAAGAGATGGCCGTACAGTTGGTTTAGGGCTTTAAACATTCTCACTTTCGAAAATTTACATCTTTTGACATTTATACGTTAAGCATCACTCCTTTGTTTAGACATGTTTGGGATTTTATGTATATGATGTTATGCTCATCATCACTTTGCGGATGCTATTTCTATGGAATTTCTTATCGTATTGTAACTAAATTTATATTTTCGCATAGTTCATGTGAAACTGGTCAATGCAATTTGGTTTTCTTATAACGATCACAAAATTATCTTTTTATTCATGGATTTCGTCTATGCAAAACTAAAATTATCTAATTTATTACAAAATACAAAAAAAATTGATGTGATCAAATATATTTGTATAAACATGCATAAATTTAAGTCTTATATTTATTTTTTTTTGAAAAAGTTGTGTATGTGTATATATATTCTATAACCAAAAAGAAAGTAATAGAGAGATAATTTCTCCTGATGTTAAAGGGGCACGAAATTAAAGCAGAAAGCAAGAATTTCAGTATCGAAAGAGAGAAATGGAGAATATGTGAGAAGAGATAGTGAATTTATGATGATTTCACACTTTTAGTTTTACTTCACTAAAATTGTCTGTTGTTTGTGGGATTCTTTTATCTTATCTCTTTTTCCCTGTGATTGGCGTGCTAAAATGCTTACTTTTATAAATTATATAAGGAAATACTTTTAATGTTGATAATATTAAATATATTATGCAAATTTTTAATATATCATTATTTTACGTTTTTATATATTTTAAATGAGAATAAAGTTGCAGATTTAATAATTCTTAAGGTTGCATTTTGATTATTATAAAATTATATAATTAATTAGGTAACATTTTTTAGTATAATAATATGGATAATTTTTTATGGATATTTTTTTTTTCAAAAGGTTCTAAATTAATAATTCCTTTGAAGAAAAGGAAATGACTCACAATTTTGTTAAATGACATATCTCCACATTTTATTTGATAGGGATTTTGATATCGATCTATTTGTCTACTCTCTCATTTTCCTAAAGAAGATGGTAAAGTTAGGAATTTTATATCCTCTTGATAATTTAGTTCTCAACACTAATTTTGAAAAAGAAGATGCATAGGATTGATTGATGTATCACATTTCCAGTCCTTATTGATTGTTCATTCATTCCATCGTCTAATTCATTTGTAAATTATTTTATTTCATAAAATTTTAGTTGTTTTCTGGACTTGCATTCCTTCCTAAATCCTTTCTTAGATGGTTTCTCATCTTCCTACAACATATGGATTTTCTATGTGATTATTAGCATGATCTTGTTATTAATGATTATTTAATGGTTCGCTATAAGAAATTTGGTTTCTAGAGATTATCAATACATCTCTAATTAAACTCATTTGACGAGCTAAAAATAAAAAATTATCATTGATTGTTTGAATTAAATATATTAATCATTTCATAATTATTATCATCCATTTGGTGTCTAAGCAATTTTAAAAAAACTATCGGATATCCTAATACTAGTATTTTCAAGCTCCAGATTCCCACAACAAGTCTAAGAGAAATATCTTTCCATCCCTAAATTCTCAATAAGATGAGTTTGGTGTTTCGATTATTTCTCTGAGAATTTGAAGTAGGCTAGCACACTCGTGCACCTTGTGAATTGTCAAAGTAGCATGTCCTCTAGATATCTTTCATTAGTGGTAGTCACGTGATTTCAATTGTGAAGTTCGTGCCCTAATTTTAGGATTTACATTGAACAAAGAAACATGTTTCATTCTTGTAGTCATAATGGTTTTTTTTTTTTTTTTTTTTTTTTAAAAAAAAATTATTTTTTTTTTTTTTTGTTTTTATTTTTTTTTTTTTTTTTTTTTTGGTTAAGACAAAACTTATTGGTCATTGACATTAATCATTGTTGCGTTTGGTATTTATAGCAAATTTGCACTTTGACCTACACTTGACATATTTCCATTACGTGATGGTTACATTATTTATTTATTATTATTATTAATTTATTATTATTGGGTAGACATTATAATTTTCCCAGGTTCTGTCAAAAATATCAAGAATTATTTATTGATTCAAACAATCGCACAAAACATGAGTGTGAATTACAGTGAATCTAACAAACATTCGACTCAGACAACGTTAGCATTCACTGTGAAATCAAGGTATGAAGTACTCACGGTTCAGCAGTGACTGCGCGTAGTATATGAACGGTAGATGAAATTTATTTATAGGCTAATAATAGTTAACAAACCCCCTGATTTAGCACATGTCCCATGTCGCGGTTCTTAGAGGTTGTAGGAGATGAACGATTCTCTCTCACGGAAAACAATTCAAACATGGGAGAAAAAGCTGCACCTCTGATGAATTTTTCACGGTTTTGTTTCATGAATATCACAATAATCCCTTAAGGAATTAATTTGGGTAACAAAATTGACCAAATTAAGGAATGGGTCCTCTAGCAAACTTTGTCTGCCATAGTTGTTCCATCCATGTAGCAGTTGCTCTCGGCCTCAAATATGAAAATTAAAGTTGGAACCTTGAGATACCGAAATTTTAACGCCAACATGCAAGTTGGTATTGGGTTCGCAAGAAAAGATGGCTCCTTTACCCAGAAAGCCGATCTTTGAAATTTCACATTTCCCTCGCCCACACGTTTTGTTGATGAATTTTGCTGAAGCCTGAATATTTTGTTGCGAGATTTTGCAAAAGGGTGAGGGAGAGAGGAAGAAGAAGAAGGAGAAGCACAATGATTGGCAGAGATAGTAGTGTGATGAAGGCATGGGAGGCCACGGTGAGAAAGACACAGGCAGTGGCAAAGAAGCGTGCAAACAGCATATTTGGGTCAACTTACCATGCAGATGAAGAAGACCATCACCATAAGGATGATCAAAATGGAGGTGAGACATATGAACTGTACCATGCAGAGAAGGTTCTCTCGAATGGGGATTACTACAAGGGAGACTGGGCAGATAATTTTCCACACGGGAAGGGAAAATATGTGTGGACTGATGGGTGCGTGTATGTTGGAGAATGGTTCAAAGGGAAAACTATGGGAAAGGGAAGGTTCAGTTGGCCAAATGGGCCAAGTTATGAAGGGGAATTCAAGAATGGTTACATAGATGGAACAGGCACATACACAGCCTCAAATGGGGACACTTACAAGGGGCAGTGGGTGATGAATTTGAAACATGGCAATGGTGTGAAGAATTTTGCCAATGGAGACAAGTATGAAGGTGAGTGGAGAAGGGGGATGCAGGAAGGGCAGGGTAGATATGAGTGGGGGGATGGGAACTATTATATTGGGGAGTGGAGAAATGGGAGTATTTGTGGTAAAGGGTCATTTTTTTGGGGTGATGGGAATAGGTATGATGGGTATTGGGAAGATGGCTTACCTAAAGGGAATGGAACTTTCAGATGGGGTGATGGAAGTTTTTATGTGGGAAACTGGAGCAAGGATCCCAGAGATCAGAGTGGATCATACTATCCAGCAGGGTCATCACAAGAGGGTCACTTAGAGTGGGATCCTCAAGAAGTGTTCAATTCGTTGAGTGAGTATGCAATTTGTCCAGGGGAGAAGGTTTCAATTTTGCCATCACAGAAGAGGCTTGCAGTGTGGATGTCTACGAAGGGAGGGGATGGTGCTAAGCCAAGGAGAATGTCCATAGATGGGAGGGTAAGTGTAGGGCTTGAGAAACCGAGTGATAGAATGCACTTATGGGGTGGTGCTGAGGGTGATTTCAGTGGCACTAAAACTCCAACTAGTGGTGCTGCTTTAGATAACCAATTCATGGCTTTCAACCTGGATGGTGCTATTTCAAGAGGGACTCAACTCCAAACCCTCAAAGCACCCACCAAATCAAAGAGGCAGGGTGACACCATATGCAAAGGGCACAAAAATTATGAGCTCATGCTCAATTTGCAGCTTGGAATCAGGTACATTATATATGTAACTATACAAGTGGTTGTTAAGTAGTTATTTGGACATGAAAAGATCATTTTCCTTACAGGGTAGTAATAGAAGCACACATGCAGTTGACAGTACTTATGTTATTCCCTGCATCATTTGTGAGTGATTAGAATCTGTTTGATATGTTGCATAGGCATTCTGTTGGAAGACCTGCACCCTCAGCATCACTTGATCTAAAGCCTTCAGCTTTTGATCCCAAGGAGAAAGTGTGGACAAGATTTCCCCCAGAAGGATCTAAATACACTCCACCACACCCATCATCTGAGTTCAAATGGAAGGACTATTGCCCAGTAGTGTTTAGGTAAGATTGCATACATGGGTTTTCTAAGGAAATTAATTATCTACATTTAAAAGTGATATAACACAGATGCTAAATTAAAACAATTATTTGACCATAACTATGTAGACTCGTTTTCCATTTATCAGAAACAATCAGACTCGTTTTTCATTCATAAGAAACAATCAGCTGTAGATGATGCGCATGCATCTTAACATATTGTCTCGGATGAATGAAGAGAGAGTACGAACCAGAGACATGATTAACCTATTGCAGTGCCTAGTTTTTTAGGTAATTGCTTGTACGTAAGGACTTCTAAATTTTTGTACGAATCTCTGCATGCAGAACTCTTAGGAAGCTCTTCAAGGTGGATGCAGCTGATTACATGATATCTATATGCGGAAATGAGGCCCTTCGTGAACTTTCCTCTCCTGGTAAAAGTGGTAGCTTCTTTTACCTCACCAACGATGACCGCTACATGATAAAGACAATGAAGAAAGCCGAGGCAAAAGTTAGTTTTCTGTATCTTGTTCCTACTTCAATTTTTCTGGGAAATCAAATCAAGCCACCTTCTAACGTATTTGGCTATGCTGATGCAGGCTCTTTTAAGGATGCTACCAGCTTACTACAATCATTTCCGAGCATTTGAGAATGCTCTTGTGACAAAATTTTATGGTCTGCATTGTGTTAAGTTAACTGGAGCAGCTCAGAAGAAGGTACAAAAGCTTATTGGATTATATATACGAAAATATGATAGATTTATACGGGATTGTGCAGAGTCATTTGTGACTTCTATAACTGCATTAAAAACTTGAAGTTAACACTTGAATTTGCAGGTTCGATTTATCATAATGGGCAATCTCTTCTGCTCTGAGTATACCATCCACAGACGCTTTGATTTGAAGGGTTCTTCGCTCGGGCGAATAACAATTAAGCCAGAGTCAGAGATTAGTGAAACAACTATCCTTAAAGATCTAGATCTAAATTTCATATTTCGGCTACAAAAGTCTTGGTTTCAAGAATTTTGCAGGTGATGGAAGATTTCAGCACATTGTGTTATATCTGAGATGTTATCTACCCTGTTAAAGTTGAATTGTTTTGTAATACCTCAACAGAAAAAATAAGCACACAAACTATATATATTTGTTATCTCAGGCAAATTGATAGGGACTGTGAGCTTCTGGAACAGGAGGGAATCATGGACTACAGTCTGCTGGTTGGTATTCATTTCAAAGATATATCAGAAAATGGGGAACTTATTTGTTCAGGATCTCGCACTCCTGCTGGTACTTCTTAACCTCAAGTCCTTGGCACACCTACAGTACATCAAAATTGAAAACTAAGAACAATGATTTGACTTGTCAATTTCAGGTGATTCAGAGAATGAAGGAACTCCATGTACTTCTAGAGCAGACATGGATCTACTTCTTCTGGATCCTACCAGGTCACATATCTTTTCAAATTTTAATGCTAAGTTGTAATACAATTGGATGAAATTTGTTCTCCACTTATACAATATAATAAGTCAAGGCAAAAGAGTTATGTGCCAAAACATTGTTCTTAGGGTCACCACCTAGAAGTTGGTTGTAGAGAGTTTTCACATGAATCCAATTAGGTTGCTCTCTAAATTCTTTTGAGTACCAATATTCTCTATAACACCATTAGACATTAATGCTATGATTATTTCAATCAATAAGGGTAACTTTTTTTTCCAAATAAATGCTTGGTTTATGAACAAGGTAATTTATGGAGGTTTTCTTATAAAATAACATAATGATGTGGGAAATTTAGTGAAAAACTTTGCCCAAAGTCTGCCTTAAGTGATGGTGTTGGGTAATACATGTGTGTAATTTGTGATTGCAGATGGGCGAGTATCAAATTGGGTGTGAATATGCCAGCAAGGGTTGAAAGAACAGTGAGAAGAAGCGATTGTGAATTACAACTCGTAGGAGATCCAATCGGAGAGTTCTATGAGGTGGTTTTGTTTTTTGGCATCATAGACATACTTCAAGATTATGACATCAGCAAGAAGCTAGAGCATGCCTACAAGTCCATTCACTATGACCCAACCTCAATATCAGCCGTTGATCCTAGACAATACTCAAGGCGTTTTCGTGACTTCATATTCAGAATATTTTCTGAAGACTCTTGAAAGCCATACATACCCGCTACTCTTTGCAATAGTAGCTTCAAAATTTCCACTATTAGAATCACAATTGAGATACGCGTCACTTTTGGGTAATCCATTTTTTTTTTCTATTTCTTAAATAGCTTATTCTTATGTATAGTGAGCAACTTAATTAGTATACAAGAGAAGAGCATGTGAAATGGTTAAAGCAAGAACATTGTGTGCTTCTACAAACTTGCTAGAATGTAATTACTCCTCCCAAAGGGGGAAGAGATGACAGGTACTTCATACATTTATTATCAGATCGAGATGTATATTATTGTATAGGAAATGGAAGATTAGTGTACATGTTCAATCTTTTACTTCTTTGATTAATTTCCTTCCTACTATGTTAAGATTGGTATACTTTGAACGAAGTTACCATAATTTGTTTTCATTATAGCTTGTACCTATAAGTCATTCAATTTATTTCTCAAACATGTGTTGAATATTCTCTTTCATTTCTCGATCACTTCCATATTCAAAGCACGAAACTGGAAAAGTCCATGGTGATTACAAAAAGCTTAGAACAAAAAACCAGAAACTAAATTTAGCAACCCATGACTTTGTTAGCTTTTGCAACCTGAGCCTTCTCCGCCACAACCCCATCGTTCCCGGCAAGTGCCCTGTACTTGTCCTTCCTCGTGAACCCAGTGCACTCGTACGACAAAGTCGATGCAATGACCCTCTGTATGTAATTGGCCACGTCATGGCTGGACTTGTTCCCCGCCCCACAAGTCAACTCTTTGGGCAACTTGTTCAAGAACGTAACTTCGTAAGCGGGGCTAGGGTTCATGAAGAAGTAGAACGGGTCCATGCCCTTCCACCCTCGTGCCGTGGTGCCGTGGAACATGCTCATGCGGTTCACCATGGCCACGGGGACGAGCTCGTCGGTGAGTTCGGCGAAGAGGGCGGAGAATCTAAGGAGGAAGGGCTCTCGGCAGGTGGTGCCTTCTGGGCAGATGGCTAGGTCACCCTCCTGGAGGAGTTTCTTGATCATGGCAGCATCGGTGGCGCGGTCGCGGCTGAGGCGGACGGTCTTGATGGGGGAGATGATCTCGGAGAGGCGGGAGACGGAGTAGGTGACGGCGGGGATGGGGCGGCCGAGGGCGGCGGAGAGGAAAATGGGGTCGAGGAGGGTGCGGTGGGAGCAGATAAAGAGAACCCCAGAAGAGTTAGGGTTAGGGTTTGATTTTGTGAGTTGTGGGGGTGGGGTGCCCTTGATTAGGACACGGACTCCTAGGGCCCAGAAGGCATAGTAGACCATGTGCATGGGAAGAAGGGAGCCTGCAGCAATTCGGAGACATGCTAAGGGGAAGGCTATGGGGATCCATAGAAGGGTGAGTAGGGCAATGAGAGGTGTAGGTTTCTGCACGAGTCTTCCATCGTGGAAGATTATGGGCTTTGGAAGCTTGTCTGTGGAAACTGATTTCACGTCACTTTTTGGTGGGACTATGTAACCCTCCTGCATTCATGCATGCAAAAACACTTTCTTTTAGATGCATGCACAATTTGTGACATTTTCAGAAAGAAGCATGGATAAGTGTAGTAATGATTTAAAATAAAATTAATCTAGATTTAATATATTGAAATTTTTTAGAAAAAAAGGTAGTTGCGATTTATCAATGTGAAGATGACAACACAAAACCAAAATCGTTTTCTATTTTTTGTTTGACCAAGAAGAAGAGCTACGTGTGAAAAAACTGGGATGATCTTCTCATTTAAGAATAATGTGACTTTTACCAGTTTTTCAAACACTTCATTGATACTTTTCTTTCTATCATTAATACTTATTGTATACAAACTCTTGTGTTATTTTCTCTCACTCTTACTTTGTAGGTGGAGTATTGTTTAGAATGAAAATTTTAGAGTTATATTCATATAAAAAATCTTAATTACCGTTATATAAGTTTTTTGAATGGGAATGAAAATGGTATGTGAAGTGTTGTTACCTTGCACAAAGCCATGAAGGGAGCATCAGTTTGTCTATCACCGAGTCCAATGTGTGGCTTCTCATCTCCAAAAGTCTTCTTCAGAGCCTCAGCTTTCTTGTTCCCAACAAGAATCCCAGGCCTGCGCACCAACCCAGTTACTCTTCCCTTGTAAGTCCCAAGCTCAGTGCCCAAAACTATGTCTGCGCCTAAAAACTCCTTCAAGAAAGGTTCCACCATCACTCGAGGATTCGCCGTCAGCACGCACCGCTTCCCGCACGAAGAGAACACGCTCCACGACTCCGGGTGAACGTCGTCGGCGTAGAACTTCGGAAGCACCGCTCGGGCCACTGACTCTATGCTCGACACCTTCATCCCCGCCATTGAAGCAAATATCAAAACCTGAATGCCACCAAATTAGTTAGTTATTAGGAAACTTGTATTTTTTTTTATGTTAACTTTTCGCTCATCTTATTAGGGATATAACTGAAAACATCTCACAGGAATAAAAATCTAGTCAAATTTATATAAGAAAATGACATCAATTTTAATCCAAAACCTTAAAGATAAAATTTGTGGGTACTTTATATATATTATTCAAATTTTTTATTTTTATTCCATATGAAACTTAAACTCAGATTTAAATATCTTAAAAACATAATTTATCTAATCTTAATCTATATGCAACTTTGATCCTTAGAAGAAAAAGATGAGAACCTGAATGCCAGCAGATTCAGAGATGAAGTAGTAGAGAAGGGCAGCGAGGGGAGAAGCTAAGACAAAGAAGAAAAGGCGAAGAAGGCCACCAGCTTCAAAGGAGACGAGAGCAAAATAAGGGAAAGAGCTTCGACCTATGAGTAGGGTTCCATCCATGTCCGCAACCACAGTGTGTTTTTCCCTCCCAATAGAGGAGCACTTGGTCACCGTTGGGAACGTTGAAAAGGCCATGCTTTGCAACCCCCCAAGCAATCAATATTTTAGACTAGTTGGTTTGGTTGCAAGATTTTTGTTTTGTGGGTGCATATATATGTACACTTTTGGTGGCATTGTGTGGGGATGTGAGACAAGTTTGGTTTGGTATGAATGACTGTGTGAACGATGACAATGGTGGCTCGGAGATTTCCAAAAGCGATTGAAAATGATTGATAGAAAAGGTGCGATACAAACGAGGGTTGGTGATTCTTGTTTTTGGCAAGGTGATAGAAGGTGCTAAAGTACCTTTTTTGTGCATGGTTTGCTCCGTCACGTTTTGTCTTCCTTCAAACTTCCCTTTGCAATTCACATACCTTATTCCAATTTTTGTTTTCATTTGAACAGGTTCTTCAAGTGGATCTGAGTACTCAAAGGCCTACAAAATTTTCACTTTTGTCAAAAACTAAAATATATGAGAGAGAGGGTTGCTATCATGCTCACCAAAAATGAGTTTTGGTTATTTTATGGATCGATTATTTGAATGATAGTTATGAAATTGTTAATTTTTAATCAACTATTGTAACTATATGCGGTTTTTAAAGGGAAAAATTTCTTTGATATGAGCTAATTAGTTCTCTTTATTTATTTATATCGGGGTTGGATTCAAAAGGATATTTTCTTATTAATTGATAGTCATAGAACACTAATGGAATAATATCACTATTCGATTCTCATACTCCCTTCTTTTCAAAACTTTGGTTGTTGTAGAATTCAATGTATCTGTGCAACTTTAAAATTAATTTTTTTTTCAAGTACTTTACTCCACGGCAGAGCATTAGTGTCGTATTAAAATTCTTCATTTATAAAAAAGTTATTTTAACAGAGATTTTGAAAATGGAAATTATTTTCACAAGAATAGTTTTAAAAACTATATACAAATTGAAGATAAATTTATTGTTACTAGCTAAATTAATTACTTTCATTAATCCAATAATGAATTAGCCAATTAGATGGATTAGTGGAAACAAAAAGAGTATTTCATAATCATTATATACTAAAAAATTAGTTCATGAAAAATGAAATTGAATACTGTAAAAAATTATAAATAAATAAAATTTAGTCTAAATTTATTTAATTTAAATAACTTTTTTTAATTTGTGTATAAAAAACTTTGAACAGCCACTTTTAAAGTAGAAGAAAGTACTCACTAATCCAACTTCTATCTTGTACTTGGATCCAGTTTTTCAATTACAACTTTTAAAGCAAAATTATTAAAAAATGATATAAACTCTTTTCTACAAATTAAAACTAATTCATACACAGTTTAAAATTAAAATTTAAAAAGCTATATGAGAAAACTTCTTTA